>Ga0307375_10003497_pt1 | contig 15436 bp, 11 predicted proteins | sample TR1MG_FD_202531 | JGI IMG/M metagenome (GOLD analysis project Ga0307375, IMG submission 202531) | Soil microbial communities from Risofladan, Vaasa, Finland - TR-1 | ecosystem: Environmental > Terrestrial > Soil > Coastal area > Acid sulfate soil | place: Finland: Risofladan, Vaasa | collected...
TTAGGGAACGGCAGCTTTGCGGCAATGAATATTGAAGAGTAGACATCCGCTGTGTGCCAGAACCGGACGTCCGAATTTCAAAGGCATAATTTGTATCAGACGAAAGTAACAAATAACTAATAGCTGCTTATGAGCATGTTCACCTCACTGAAAGCACAGGCCAAGCAACTTAAGCAGCACACCCTCACGGTGTATTTTGCTGCACGAGATCCACGCACGCCACTTCTTGTTCGCGCTCTAGCGGTGTTCGTGGCTGCATATGCCCTCAGCCCCATTGACCTCATCCCAGATTTCATTCCGATCATTGGCTACCTTGATGATATATTATTGGTTCCGCTTGGATTGGCCTTGGTTGTCCGGCTTACTCCACCCGAGGTTTTAGAGTCGGCTCGAGAGCAAGCGCGGCAGGCCTCCAGTAGGCCCATCAGTTATACCGCCGCCACATTCTTCGTGACGTTGTGGCTAGTAGTGGTTTGGGTTGTTGTCCGTTGGGTAGTCAGTGTTGTTCACACCTAACCCTACACTCAAGTGGTACTGCTCGAATTTCCGGTATATGGCCTGCATTTAGCAGTCTTGCAGTTCCGTTTCGTGCCCTAAGCGGCCCTTGGATGTTCAAGAATTATTCACCAATCCTGCACATAACTGACTGAATACTGACCTCATGAATTGGACAGATGGTTTACGCAAAATGGGCGTGCCTGCGGCACTCGGAGCAGCTCTGTTGTTCGGGGCTGGCACACCGTTGGCAAAATGGCTGCTCGATACCGTTAGCCCTTGGCTGTTGGCGGGCTTGCTCTATCTTGGCTCAGGGCTTGGGCTGACGCTGTACCGTAGTCTTATTCGGTCGCCTGCTGTTCGCCTTCCACGGAAAGAGCTGTTTTGGTTCGCCGGTGCAATTCTGGCCGGAGGAATCGTTGCACCTGTGCTGCTGATGATAGGGCTGACTGGTATGCCTGCTTCAGGCGCCTCACTTCTGCTGAATGCTGAAGGCGTATTCACCGCACTGCTGGCTTGGTTTGTTTTCAAGGAAAACTTCGACCGGCGCATTGCGCTCGGCATGGGAGCCATAGTCGCAGGTGCGATTGTCCTAAGTTGGCCGGGAGAAGCTCGATACACTGGACTGTGGCCGATGCTGGCTATTCTTGGTGCCTGCTTTGCTTGGGGTATCGATAACAACCTGACCCGCAAGGTATCACTCACGGATGCCACTTGGATCGCCTCTGTGAAAGGTTTAGTGTCCGGAACCGTGAACTTGATCATTGCTTTCTCGTTGGGGGCATCCATGCCAGCACTTCCGAATTTGGCTGCTGCGATGGTGGTGGGGTTTTTTGCCTATGGGGTGAGCTTGGCCCTATTCGTAATCGGACTACGCCATCTAGGCACTGCACGCACTGGAGCTTACTTCTCGGTCGCACCATTTTTCGGCGCGATACTTGCCTTGCTGATGGGTGAAACGTTTACGACTCAGCTACTCATTGCTGGCGCATTGATGGCGCTTGGCACATGGTTGCATCTAACTGAGAGTCATGAACATGAGCATACCCACTTAGACATGATGCACGACCATGAACATGTCCACGACGAACACCACCAGCACGACCACGATTCACCTATAACACCTGGGACCAAGCATCGTCATCTGCATTGGCACAAACTCTTGGCACATAAGCACCCACACTTTCCAGACTCTCACCACCGGCACAGTCATTGACGGAGAAACGGACTGACTGCTTCGTTACGATCAATTTCAGTGTGTAGACTTCCGGAACGTGCCATAAGGGGAATATCAGTGAGGGTGTTGTGACCGTCCGGTATGCACCGACAACCGGACGCAGAAAGCTAATCACCGGCTACGATGCTTGGGGGAAGCTATTGCTATACTATTAATTATCAGTAGGTTACTATTACCTCAGTGAATAACTCAATAAATACTTGAGGTACTTAAGCCCTTATGTAACATAACGCCAAGTTTTCTTCGGGAACGTCATGCGTAAGTTATGTTTTGCCATTGTATTCACATTGGGTAATCAGCGTTACGCCCTCCCTTTGCCCGCAGTGGACAGGGTTGTGCGCATGGTCGCAATCACCCCTTTGCCCAAGGCGCCGGACATCATTCTCGGCGTAGTCAATTTTCAGGGCCGGATCATCCCAGTCATCAATATGCGCCGACGTTTTAATTTGCCGGAAAAGGATATTGCGCTGACCGACCAGCTGGTTGTCGCGCACACCTCGCGGCGCCCTGTAGCACTGGTGGTGGATGCAGTGCACGATGTAATCGCTGGTTTAGCACAGGGTCTGATCGAAACAGAAAACATCCTCCTAGGGATTGAATATGTGGATGGGGTGATAAAACTGGAAGATGGCTTGATCCTGATACACGACCTGGACAAATTTCTTTCGCTTGAAGAAGAAATTTCTCTGAACCAGGCACTGGAAACCTCCTGAAAGAATACATGCTCCCCACACTTTCCCCTTCATTGCTGTCACGACTGAGCGAACTGGTGGCCGAGCAGACGGGCTTGAACTTCCCGCAGGAGCGCTGGAGCGATCTTGAGCGGGGAATCGCAGCGGCGGCTCCGGACTTCAATTTTCCGGATCGGGAATCTTGCGCGCGATGGTTGCTGTCCGTTCCATTGACTCGCCATATGAAAGAGATTCTCGCCATCCATCTGAGCGTGGGAGAAACCTATTTCTTCAGGGAAAAGCAGAATTTGGGGATTCTGGAAGAACAAATTCTGCCTCCGCTGTTGCAGGCACGCCGCCAGAATGGGCAGCGGCGTTTGCGTATCTGGAGTGCCGGCTGCTGCACGGGTGAAGAAGCCTATACCATTGCGATACTGCTCGACAGACTCATTCCCGATCTCAAGGAATGGAACATCACCATCCTGGCAACGGACTTCAATCCGGAATTTTTGCGCAAGGCGGCGCAGGCCGTATACGGCGAGTGGTCGTTCCGCGATGTGCCCGGTTGGGTGCGCGAACGGTATTTCACCAGGACGGCCGATGGTCGAATGAAAATACTTCCGCGTATCAGGAAAATGGTGACGTTTTCCTATCTCAATTTTGCCGATGATGTGTACCCATCGCTGTCGAACAACACCGGTGCGATGGACGTGATCTTGTGCCGCAATGTCCTGATGTATTTCACCGCGCAGCGGGCAAAACAGGTCGCCAGCAATTTTCACCGCGCGCTGGTTGACGGCGGATGGATGATCGTCAGTCCATCGGAAGCCTCGAACCGATTGCTTTCCATGTTCGATCCTGTCGATTTTCCGGAGGCGGTGCTGTACCGGAAGACGGCTAATGCAGAATCCCGGATGCAGAAACCAAAGTCACACGCCAGCGAGCATCCGTTGTTGCAACCGTTAAGGGAAACAGAAACCGCGCCTTCGTTGTTGCCGGTCGCGCAGACAATACCCGATGTTGGGACATTTGCTATTCATGCGCTGCCGGCTTCGCAAACGGAAGAGGGCGAATCACCATCCCTAATGGCGCGCAACTGTGCCAATCAGGGGCGGCTCGGCGAGGCGCTGGAATGGTGTGAAAAGGCGATCACCGCCGACAAAATGAACCCATCACACCATTATCTGTCTGCCACTATTTTGCAGGAGCAGGGGCAGCACGATATTGCGATCCGCTCATTGATGCGTGCGCTCTATCTCGATCCTGATTTTGTGCTGGCTCACTTTGCGCTGGGGAACATGCATCAGTCGCAGGGACACTACCGGGAAGCGCAGCGCTATTTTGGAAATGTGTTGCTGCTGTTGCGCAATCACCCACCGGACGAGACGCTGCAGGAAGCAGACGGGCTGACGGCCGGACGGCTGGCCGAGATAGTCGCGTCGTTGCAGGCAAGTTTGCCGGAACCCGTGGCATCAAACGTTTGAGGTCTATGCAGCCATGAACACACCGCGAAAAAATATCAAACCAACCGACTGGCGCGAGGTAGAACGGCGTCTGGAATCGGCACGCATTGCAATCGAGCATATCTGGGCGCCAACTGCCGAGGATACCCAGCGGATATTGCAAGAAAGAGCTCAGACACTCGCCCGGGAAGCCGTGCCTGCGGAGGCCGCCGACGCAAGCATCGAAGTCATTGAATTTCTCCTGGCCCATGAGCGGTATGCCATCGCATCCGGGTACGTTCGCGAGGTGTATCCGCTCGAAGAACTTACTCCGTTACCGTGCACTCCGGCATTTGTGCTCGGCATCGTCAATCTGCGCGGCGAGATCCTCCCGGTTATCGACATCAGGAAATTCTTCGATTTGCCCGCAAAAGGCCTGACCAATCTCAACAAGGTGATCGTGCTCGAATCTGCCGGTTCCAAATCCGGAGACATGGTGTTCGGCATTCTGGCTGACGCGATCAGCGGCGTGTGCCGTATACCGCGTGCCGGAATTCAGCCGTCCCTGCCGACGCTGACCGGTATACGCGATGACTATCTGCTGGGAATAACCGCTGAGCGCGTAGTCGTTCTTGATGCCGAAAAACTTCTGCATGACGAGAAGCTGATCGTGAATGAACAGGCGTAGGTCGGGCCAGGCTAACAATCGCGTTTTTCATTTGTCCTCTCTCCTGCTTGTGGGAGAGAGTTGGGCAGAGTTGGAGTGAGGGAATGCTTTAGTCTGACTGAGAAAGCCAGAACAACTAAGGAGAGTAACAATGAAATGGTTCCTGAATTTTTCTACGCGCAACAAACTCTTTCTCGGCTTCGGGTTGATGATAATCATCCTTGCGATCGTGATTGCGACTGCATATCGGGGAATCGCGATGGTTCAGGCCTCACAGCAAAGCCTGTATCAGGGGGAATTCGCCAATACCGTGGATTTGATGACCATGCGATCGGACGAAAACGGAGTTCGTGCTGATTTGCTCGAGATGCTGTCGGCAGCTACACGATCCGACCAGGAGTCCTGGCATAAGGACATCAAGGAACGCAGCAAGGAAATTACCGAGACTACGCAACGCCTTCTGGATCGCAACCGCAATGACCCGGCCCTGCTTGCGCAACTTCAGGAGCTCAACAAAATCCGCGATACATTCGTGCAGACGCGAGATGACCAGCTCATCCCGCTGATTTATGCCGGAAAGAAAACGCAGGCAGAAACAATTGTGCAGGGCGTACAGTTAAAACGCTACAACAAGATGCGCGATATTGCGAATCAACTGTGTGATGCCGCCTCGGAAAAAGCCGGCGCCGCCGTGGCGGCATCCGAGCAGGCGACAGAGCAGACGGTTAATAAATTTGTCATGTTTGGTGTATTCGCAATGTTGCTGGCAGTCGCCATGGCGCTGTTGATCAGCCGGATGATCGCCATACCGCTGCAGATGATTTCTGGCGTCGCGGGGAAAGTCGCTTCCGGTGATCTGACGGTCAACATCCCAGCGGGGCATCGCACCGATGAAGTTGGTGAGTTGCTGCGCGCGTTTGGCATGATGCTGGAAGGCTTGCGGAAATTGATGCGCGAGATCAACGAAGGGGTCGGTGTACTCGCTTCATCCTCTGCCGAAATTCTTGCCACGACGACGCAGGTTGCCTCCGGTGCGGCCGAGACGGCGGCTTCGGTGAGCGAGACCACGGCGACGGTGGAAGAAGTGAAGCAGACCGCGCAGGTGGCGAGCCAGAAGGCGCGCTCTGTTTCAGACAGCGCGCAGAAGGCATCGCAGGTATCGCAGAGCGGGCGCAAATCGGTAGAGGAGGCGATGCAGGGCATGCAGCGCATCCAGGAGCAGATGGAATCCATTGCGGAGAGCATCGTGCGGCTGTCCGAGCAGAGCCAGTCGATCGGCGAGATCATCGCTACGGTCAACGACCTGGCCGAACAATCCAACCTGCTCGCGGTGAATGCCGCGATCGAAGCGGCGAAGGCGGGCGAGCAGGGCAAGGGTTTCGCGGTTGTGGCGCAGGAGGTCAAGAGCCTGGCCGAACAATCCAAGCAGGCAACCGCCCAGGTGCGCACGATACTTGGCGACATCCAGAAAGCAACCGGCACCGCGGTGCTGGCCACCGAACAGGGAAACAAAGCGGTGCAGGCAGGGGTAAAGCAAACCGGCGAGACCGGCGAAGCGATCCGGCTGCTGGCGGACAGCGTTGCGGAAGCGGCACAGGCGGCGACCCAGATCGCGGCCTCGAGCCAGCAGCAGATGGTGGGGATGGACCAGGTGGCGCAGGCGATGGAGAACATCAAGCAGGCCAGCGTGCAGAACGTGTCCGGCACCAAGCAGGCCGAGGTTGCAGCACAGAGCCTGCATGAACTCGGACAGAAACTGAAACTGCTGGCAGCGCAATACAAGGTTTAGTGAAGGTTTCCAGGAAAGAGAGGATAACAAAATGAAATGGTCTGTTGGAACAAAGATTGGTGCTGGCTATGCTCTCGCGTTAATAATTCTGGTTATCCTTGGCCTGGTCTCATACCGGAATACGACCGGGCTCATCGAAGCGGCAACAATGGAAACACATACCTATCAGGTGCTCGAAAATCTTGAAAGGGTGGTTTCCGCCTTGAAGGATGCCGAGACCGGCCAGCGCGGTTACCTCATAACCGGGAAAGACCGTTATCTCGAGCCCTACCAGACCGGGACCTCGGATGTGAATCAAACCATCCAGCATCTCCGAGAATTGACAGCGGACAACCCGAACCAGCAGCGTCGACTGGATGCACTAGGGCCGCTGATCGCAGCCAAACTCGCCGAGCTAAAGGAGACAATCGATCTGCGAAAAACCAAAGGATTCGATGCGGCGCTAAAGGTGGTATTGACGGATAAGGGAAAGAAGGCGATGGACGATATCCGCAAGGTCGTTTCCGACATGGGCGCTGAGGAAAGAATGCTGTTGGAACAGCGTAACAGCAAGGAGAAGGCAAGTTCCGACACCACCATCTCCGTGATTGTCTATGGCATACCGCTTGCTTTTGTATTATTGGTTCTGGCTGGCTTATGGATTACCCGCACTATTACCCGGCAGCTCCGGGCAAGCATAGCTCAGCTCTCAACCTCTTCTGCCGAAATTCTTGCCACGACGACGCAGGTTGCCTCCGGTGCGGCCGAGACGGCGGCTTCGGTGAGCGAGACCACGGCGACGGTGGAAGAAGTGAAGCAGACCGCGCAGGTGGCGAGCCAGAAGGCGCGCTCTGTTTCAGACAGCGCGCAGAAGGCATCGCAGGTATCGCAGAGCGGGCGCAAATCGGTAGAGGAGGCGATGCAGGGCATGCAGCGCATCCAGGAGCAGATGGAATCCATTGCGGAGAGCATCGTGCGGCTGTCCGAGCAGAGCCAGTCGATCGGCGAGATCATCGCTACGGTCAACGACCTGGCCGAACAATCCAACCTGCTCGCGGTGAATGCCGCGATCGAAGCGGCGAAGGCGGGCGAGCAGGGCAAGGGTTTCGCGGTTGTGGCGCAGGAGGTCAAGAGCCTGGCCGAACAATCCAAGCAGGCAACCGCCCAGGTGCGCACGATACTTGGCGACATCCAGAAAGCAACCGGCACCGCGGTGCTGGCCACCGAACAGGGAAACAAAGCGGTGCAGGCAGGGGTAAAGCAAACCGGCGAGACCGGCGAAGCGATCCGGCTGCTGGCGGACAGCGTTGCGGAAGCGGCACAGGCGGCGACCCAGATCGCGGCCTCGAGCCAGCAGCAGATGGTGGGGATGGACCAAGTGGCACAGGCGATGGAGAACATCAAGCAGGCCAGTGTGCAGAACGTGTCCGGCACCAAACAGGCCGAGGTTGCAGCACAGAGCCTGCATGAACTCGGGCTTAGGCTGAGCGGCATGATCGGGGGCAGGGCGGCATGATTAATCATGCGCGCAGGGTGGGCACGTTGTGTGTGCCCACCGTTCATCCGCGTGGGCACACACAACGTGCCCACCCTACATGATTTTTGGCATATCCGACCATGGCCAGCAAGAACGATGATTTCCTGAAAAGACTGCTCGCGACCTTCCGTGTCGAGGCGGACGAACATCTCAAGGCGATGTCGGCGGGGCTGATCGAACTGGAGAAAAATCCGGCGGCAGACCGCTATGCGGAAATTGTCGAGATTGTGTTTCGCGAGGCGCACAGTCTGAAAGGCGCTGCGCGTTCAGTGAACCTCAAGGAGATCGCATCGGTCTGCCAGCCGCTGGAAAGTGTGCTGGCGGCATTGAAGAACAACCAGCTCGCTGTTTCAACGCCATTGCTCGATCTTCTCTATCAGACTATCGATGCCCTCGGCGGTCTGCTTGCGCCAGGTGGCACGGGTACGACGGGGTCACAGCAGGCAAAGCCCGGGCTGCTGGCCAGACGGCTCGATGATGCCCTGCACGGGAAGTTTTCCCCATCTGAAATGGCGCAACCCGTGTCGTCGCAGCAGGCGTCAACCGAAGCAGTTCCTGAAAAGACACTGGCTGAATCGCCGGAGCCGGTAACCAATGATGCGCCGCCTGTTGCTTCCAGCCTGGCATCCGAAACAGTCAGGGTTTCAACACAGAAACTGGATGCGGTGATGCGGCAGGTCGAGGAACTGCTGTCGCCGAGGCTGGCATCGGCGCAACGCGCCAGGGAACTGCGCGAAGTTGCCGCTTCTTTCTCAACCTGGAAAAAACAGCGCGGACGCATGCGGCCAGTGCTGCGGCAGATCGAGCGCTACGTCGAAAAAGCAGCCAGGACGAATGGCAGCGGCAAACATGATGGCAATGGCGCCGTACCGCCAAAATTCATGGCTCAGGAAATCCAGACGCCGGAATTGCAGGCAAAAATACTGCCGAAGCTGCTGGAACATCTGGAGTCCGATCATCTGTTCATGAAAACGCTGGAAGAACGGTTGCTGCGATTGAGCAAGTTCGCCGCGCATGACCGGCGCGCATTGGCAGGCATGAGCGACAGCCTGCTGCATGACGTGAAGGAAATGCACCTGTTACCGTTTTCCTCGCTGCTCGAAATTTATCCGCGCTTCACCCGCGATCTTACCCGCGACCAGGGCAAACAGGTGGAACTGTTGATCCAGGGCGACGAAATTGAAATCGACAGGCACATTCTGGAAGAAATGAAGGATCCGCTGATGCACCTGCTGCGGAATTGTATCGATCACGGTATCGAGCAGCCGGACGTGAGACTGAGCAAGGGCAAACCGGCTTGCGGGACCATAACGGTCGATATCGCGCAAAAGGACAGCGGAAAAATCGAGATCATGGTTGCCGATGACGGAGCTGGCATCGATGCTGACAAGGTGAAAGCGGCATCACTCAGGCTGAATCTTGTTTCTGCCGAAGAGGCTGAAAAACTGAATGAGCAGGAGGCGCAGGCACTGATTTTTCTGTCAGGCATATCCACCAGCCCTATCATCACCGACATTTCGGGACGCGGGCTCGGACTTGCCATCGTGCGGGAAAAAATCGAGCGGCTGGGCGGCGTCATCGCGCTTGAGTCCCGTCAGGATGACGGGACCACTTTCCGTATCACGCTGCCGCTGACGCTGGCCACATTTCGCGGTGTGCTGGTCCGAGCCGGTGAACATTGTTTTGTCATCCCCGCGCTCAGTGTCGAGCGGGTGGTGCGGGTGAAACAGCAAGACATCAGGTCGGTGGAAAACCGCGCAACGATTTCGCTCGACGGTCAGATCGTTGCGCATGCCAGTCTCGGCGATGTGCTGGAACTGCCGCGTCAAAGCTCAACCACGGACACTTTGACGCAGGTCGCGCTGGTTGTTCTCGGCACAGGCCGCCAGCGTGTGGCATTTCAGGTGGAAGAAATTCTCGGCGAACAGGAAGTACTGGTCAAAACGCTGGGCCGGCAGCTCGCGCGCGTGCGCAACATCGCCGGCGCGAGCGTGCTGGGAACCGGCCAGGTAGTCGCTGTGCTTAATGTGCCCGATCTGCTGAAATCTGCGGTGAAGCGGGTGTCGGCACCACCCGCATCCGTTGTCGCAGAAAAACCCGTGGAAGCAACACGGCGGTCGATCATGGTGGTGGAAGACTCGATCACCTCGAGGGCGCTGCTCAAGAACATACTGGAATCGGCAGGCTACCGGGTCACTACCGCGGTGGATGGGGTGGATGCCTACACCACGCTCAAAACCGGGACGTTCGACCTGATTGTGTCGGATGTGGAAATGCCGCGCATGGACGGTTTTGACCTGACCGCCAAAGTGCGCGCGGATAAACAGGTCAGCGAGCTGCCGGTAGTGCTGGTGACATCGCTGGAATCACGCGAACATCGCGAGCGCGGCATCGATGTCGGGGCCAATGCCTATATCGTAAAAAGCAGCTTCGATCAGAGTAATCTGCTGGAAGTTGTTCGGAGGCTGATTTGAGCAGCAGACCAAGTTGCCGAAAGCACGTGAACCAGGGAGCATCATTAATGGCACAGGATAGTACCGGGAAGAACGAAAGCACGACGATACTCGTGCGCTTTTCGGCGCTTGTGGCGATTAGCACGACCACGCGTCTGCAGCTTGCATTCCCCGTGCCGTCCGCCGGCGCGGTCGCCGCTTTCTGCGGTATCGGGATAGCAGCGCTGCACATGCACGAACGCAACATAGTCGAAGGCGATGCCAGCCGGGCGCAGATGCTCGTGGAGGGAATGTATCGCGATGATGTCGTTCACAATGCGCAATCGCTCGAAGTAGCCAAGCAGGTTGTTGGCCACGATGCGGCGTTGCATGAGGCCAAGGCAGGTGGCAGAAACCGGCCAAGCCGCTATGAACTTGCACTCGGACAAGCGGAAGTACAGGGGTGAATATGGACACGAGAACGTACGTCAATCCCGTCCCGGAATTGCACAAAGAGGGAGCCAAGTTGATCAAAGTTCTGGTAGTCGAAGACTCTCTCGTGGTGCGCGAGTTTCTGGTTTACCTACTTTGCACAGACCCCGATATACGAGTGGTTGGCACTGCAAATAACGGCGAGGAGGCAATTGAGGCCGTGAAGCGCTATCACCCCGATGTGATCACGATGGACATTCATATGCCGAAAATGGATGGGCTGGAAGCGACGCGCCGTATCATGGAAACGCAACCGGTACCCATTGTTATCGTGAGCGGGAGTGATGATCCGAACGAGAATACCAAGACGTTCAGAGCGATGGAAGCAGGGGCTTTGGCCGTGCTGCGCCGGCCTGCCGGCATCGGCCACCCGGATCATGAGGCAACTGCAAGGGAACTGTTGCAAACAGTGAAGGCGATGTCTGAAGTGAAAGTAGTGCGGCGCTGGTCACAAAAACGTGGCGGGCCAACCTTGCCATTAGTGGCGAAGCCGCAGGTGATAAATGTGGCGAAAGTCAAAGTGATAGCCTTAGGTGCCTCGACCGGTGGGCCTCCCGTGTTGCAGACGATACTTGCGATGCTGCCCAAGGATTTTCCGCTTCCGGTCTTGATCGTTCAGCACATGGCGACCGGTTTTATCGCCTCCTTTGCCGATTGGTTGACACAGACGTCCTCCCTGCCTGTTCATGTGGCCCGGCAGGGAGAACTTATGCTGCCCGGCCACGCCTACATTGCGCCCGACGAATGCCAGATGAAAGTGGATCACGGGGGGAAAATCATCCTGACCCAGGATGCGCCGGAAAACGGGCTGCGTCCCTCGGTCTCCTACCTGTTTCGCTCGCTTGCAACATTGTATGGTGGTGACGTTATTGCCGGCCTGCTCACGGGCATGGGGCGCGACGGCGCCGAAGAACTGCGGTTGTTGAAGGAAAAAGGGGCGGTTACCATTGCTCAGGACAAGGATAGTTCAGTTGTGCACGGCATGCCTGGCGAAGCGATCAAACTTGAGGCGGCGACGTTTGTTCTGGCGCCGAACAAGATTGCCGCAGTGCTCGTGTCTTTGGTGAACAACAAAAGCAAGAAAGAGAGTCAGTGATGAAATCCAAAAATAAAAAGAATAGCAGTATCAATATTCTCATCGCCGAGGACAGCCGCACCCAGGCCGACCAACTCGGATTTCTGCTCGAAGAAAACGGCTTTCAGGTGACCATTTCGGCCAACGGCAAGCAGGCTTTACGGGCGGCGCAGGCGAACAAGCCTCACCTGATCATCAGCGACATCATGATGCCGGAAATGGACGGCTACGAACTGTGCAGGGCGATCAAATCCGACGAAAAATTGCAGGATATTCCGGTCATCCTGGTCACCACGCTTTCCGATTCTCAGGACGTGATTCGCGGGCTGGAATGCGGCGCGGACAATTTCATCCGCAAACCCTATGACGAGCGCTATCTGCTATCCCGCATCAACTATCTCTTGATGAACCTTGATATGCGCAAGGAACACAAGATGCAGCTGGGAGTGCAAATCAATCTTGGCGGCAAGAAATATTTCATCAATTCGGAGCGTCAACAAATCCTGGACCTGCTGATTTCGACTTATGAGCAGGCGGTTCAAATCAACAATGAGCTCAAACAACGCGAAACCGAACTGGAAGTTTCCAACCAGGCGCTGAACGGCTTCGGCAAAATCGTGGCGGGTCTTAATCATGCGGTGACCGAAAATGAAGTGGCGGAAGCGGCGCTGGAACGCGCGCTGGAATTGCCCGGAATCCAGGCGGGCTGGATATCCCTGTGGGATGAAAAGTCCGGCTTCCGGCTCGCCGCCGCACGCAACCTGCCGCCCGCCCTGCTTCGTGAAGGAGCGATGGACGGTTTGTGCGATTGCCGGCGCCGCTTTCTCGCGGGAGAACTTGATCACGTCAGCAACATACTGGAATGCGAGCGGTTGAAGGCTGCCAAGGGCGACACGCTGGGCTTGCGCTACCATGCCAGCGTGCCGTTGTGGTCCGGCGACCGCGGCATCGGAATCATGAACCTGGTCGGGGCGGAGCAGGGTCTGTTCGACGAAGCGGAGCTGAAGATGCTGTACGTCGTCGGCAATCAGGTGGCGGTAGCGCTGGAACGAGCCAGATTGCACGAACATCTCGAGCATTTGGTCGAGGAACGGACCGCCGCGCTGAATGCAGAAATCGTCGAGCACATGCAGGCCGAGGATAAGTTGAGGCTGTTCCGCACCTTGCTCGACAATTCCAACGACGCCATCGAGGTGATCGATCCTGCCACACTGAAATTCCTGGATATCAACGAGACAGGATGCCGCACCTTAGGCTACAGCCGGGAAGAGCTCCTGTCCATGAGCGCTCCCGACATAGACGCAGGTGTCAACGCGGATGCCGGGGAAGCGATCATGAAACAGTTGCAGGAATCGGGACGCGCGCGGTTCGAGACTATGCATCGTCGCAAGAATGGCACCACGTTCCCGGTGGAAGTCAGTGCGACACTCATCGATATCGACAAGCCCTACATTTTGAGCATCGCGCGCGATATTACCCATCGCAAGGAAAACGAAGCCAGGATCGCGCGCCTTAACCAGCTTTACACTGTGCTCAGCGGGATTAATACCACGATCGTGCGTGTCCGTGAGGAGGAAGAACTATTCAGGGAGGCATGCCGCATCGCAGTCGAACATGGCAGGTTTGTATTTGCGTGGATCGGCAAGTTCGATGCAGAAAGCCAGCAGGTGACGCCGGTCGCCCAAACAGGGCGCGACGACGGCTATCTGGCGCAAATCAATTTGACCGCACGTGCAGATGCCCTGAACAGTTGTGCATTAACCGCACAGGCACTGACCGAGACAAAGCCGGTGATCTGCAACGACATCGCCAGAGACGAACGTATGGCGGACTGGCGCAGCGAGGCACTGAGCCGTGGCTACCGTTCAGTGGTCGTGCTTCCCCTTACGATAGGGCAGAAACCGGTCGGCGTGTTCGTGCTTTACGCTTCGGAGCCGGATGTGTTCGACGATGAGGAGATGGCATTGTTGATCGAAATTGCCGGCGATATTTCATTTGCCATCGACAACATCAAGAAAGAGGAGAAACTTAATTATCTCGCTTACTATGACGCCATTACCGGCCTGCCGAACCGTTCATTGTTTTACGACCGTCTGAATCAGTACATATATGACGCGAAAAGCGGCCAAAAAATGGCTGTGCTGGCGATCGACCTGGAGCGCTTCAGGACCATCAACGAGACGTTCGGGCGGCACCTCGGCGATATGCTGCTGAAAATGGTGGCTGAACGCCTGATATCCATGGGAATGGATGGGGTTCATCTGGCGCGTGTCAGTGCGGACTGCTTCGTCAAAGTATTGCCCGATATAAAAGAAGAGGCAGATATTGTGCATTTCCTGGAGAATCAGGTTACCGCAGCCCTGAATGAACCATTCAAGCTGGAAGGCAAGGAACTGCGCCTGTCGGCCAGAGTGGGCATCGCCATTTTCCCGAATGACGGCAAAGATGCCGATATCCTGTTCCGCAACGCCGAAGCCGCACTGAAAAAAGCCAAATTTTCTGTCGATCATTATTCGTTCTATACCCCGGAACTCAATGCACGGGTTGCCGAAAAACTGACGCTGGAGAACAAGCTGCGCAGGGCGCTGGAGCAGGAGCAACTGGTGCTGCATTACCAGCCCAAGGTCGATCTCAAAAGCAACCTGATCGACGGGCTGGAAGCACTGATACGCTGGAACGATCCGGAGACAGGACTCCTGGTGCCGCCAGGCGAATTCATTCCGCTGCTCGAAGAAACCGGAATGATCATTGAAGCGGGTGCATGGGCTTTGATGAAAGCGATGTCGGACTACCGGGACCTGCAAAAAAATAATTTTTCCCCGCCCAGGATCGCCGTCAACGTCTCTCAGGTTCAACTACAGAGAAATGATTTTGTTAGCACTATCGAGCGTGTGTTGAACGATGCAGGGGGTGTGCCAGACGGGTTGGAGATTGAGATTACCGAGAGCCTGATCATGCGGGACGTAGAGGGTAATATCCAAAAGCTTCGCGCCATCCGTGAAATGGGGGTGGAAGTGACGATTGACGATTTTGGTACCGGATATTCCTCGCTCAGCTATATCGCCAAGTTGCCGATCAGTGCGTTGAAAATCGACCGGGCTTTCATCATCAACATGGCCAGCAACGCCGACGATCTGAGCATCGTCTCCGCGATCATCTCGCTGGCGCATTCCCTGAACTTGCGGGTCGTTGCTGAAGGCGTTGAAACGGACGAACAGGCGAAACTGCTGCGCTTGCTCAAATGCGATGAAATACAGGGCTTCCTGTTCAGTCCCGGGGTGCCGATTGCTCATATCGAGGAGTTTTTACGCGATAAAAAATCGTTGTGAGCATTACCGACAATCGAAATTGGCTGTTCTTCATAGCACTCGGCTGCAGTTGGTGTCTAGTCAAGGTGCAGGTCGGAGATTGCCCTGATTGAATGCAACATGTGTCGTACTTTCGCACGATCAACGGCGTCGGCTCGGCCTTCGGGATGGCTCTGGTTAATCCATGATGCAGAATATATTTTCAACAAATAAGAATGGCGTTTCGATTATGTCCAGGTTGCTAAAGACACAGCGTTGCTGGGTCACTTCAATTATTGACTTGATTGCAAAGCTCCAATGAGCAGTAACAAG
>Ga0307375_10003498_pt1 | contig 15433 bp, 39 predicted proteins | sample TR1MG_FD_202531 | JGI IMG/M metagenome (GOLD analysis project Ga0307375, IMG submission 202531) | Soil microbial communities from Risofladan, Vaasa, Finland - TR-1 | ecosystem: Environmental > Terrestrial > Soil > Coastal area > Acid sulfate soil | place: Finland: Risofladan, Vaasa | collected...
CGGAGCCCAGCTCGTCGATAGTGTCGGAGCGCGCAATGGACTGGATACCGATGCGCGTCTCGTCGGAGCGCGGCTCGTCGTCGGCGTTGTATCCCATCTCCTTGAGTTCGCCGCGCGTCTTTCGCACCACATGCGCCACAAACGGGGAATTCTGGAAGTCATCAGCCACAACAGGCGACACGCGCATGTCTTCCGGCGCGATCGCCTCCATCTTGTACTCGCCGCGCTTGGTTGTGCGGCGGATGCGGATGTCCAGCGTGATGTTCGGCTGCAGCGATCCGTCAGGCATCTGCGTCATGCCTTGTTTGACTTCCTTAGCGACGATGTTCGCCTTGTCGCCCGCTTCCTCGATCTGCTGCACGATGTAGGTCAGCGATTCGGGATCGAGGCCGGTGTAGTTCTCGAACACGTCGCGCTCGACTTCCTCATACCAGCATTTCACGTAGCCGTTCTTCAGCATCAGCGCATCGGTGAAGAAGTCGTGCAGCACGATCACGCCATCGTTCGCGCGCATCATCAGATAGTTGACGATGTCGGTCGCCTGATCTGACTCCTGCTCGTCCTGTGGATTCTCAGGCTCGAAGCGCACCATCTCATCCGATGCCACAAACATGCGCAGAAGCTGCGGTTTGATCCATTCAATCGTGTCGCGCACCTCCGGGCTGACGATCTGGCTGCGACCTTCGACCTCGTTGCCCAGCGGACGGCCGTGGTAGTAGTCCATCGCCTGCGCACGCTCCACGTCGAGCGCGCCGTACTGCGTCGTCGTGCCGCTGGTGGCAATATTGGCGGCCTGCGTGCTGCCTCCCATCGCCGCCTTTTCGTGCATGTCTACCAGATTGAGCAGGTCACGCTCAGTCATCTGCACGGACTTGCTCATGCTTTGCGCGCCAAGTGCAATGGTTCGCGTTTCGGCTCGGCCTTGCGCTCAGCCTCAAGCGCAGCGACACGCTCGGCCAGCTGCTGCAGTTGCTCGCGCAATGCCTGCACGTCTAGCTCGGTCTGGATGCTCATACAATCGCCATTTTTGGTTGTGCGCGTGGGCGCATGAAGTCGGAACGGTCAACGGCTGCGGCCTGTGCCAAATACCGGAAGGCATCAGCGCCGTGTGAGGCCCAGTCGTGGACAGGGGTAGCCTTGAACTCGCCCAGCCGGCCGTTGTAGTCGCGCCGGTAGTGCGTCAGCGCATCAATGCCTGGCGTGCATTTGGTTTCGTCGAAGTAGCAGCGCGGGAACAGCATGCGGGCGGCGTGTATGCCGTCCTCCAATCCCATGATCTTCAGCGGCTGGAACGTGATGCCGTGCTGCCTCGCTGTGTCGATGCGCGAGACGCCTGTGGAAAACTCGCGCACGCCGATGTCGTGCGGCGCGTAGTGATCGCCGTACACGTAACCCTTGGCCTTGAGGATGCCCGCGTAGTACGGGATGCCCTCGCCACTGGCTTCGTGGTAGTCGATGACGTGAATCTCGCTGCCGATCCGCTGCCAGAACCAGATAGCGGTAGCGTCACCGACGCCCAAATCCCATGTGGTATGCACGGGTGACTCAGGCTGATATGGCACGCTGCGGAGCCGGTTGTGTATCCGCGCCTCCTTGACCTGATCGCCGTAGATCGCACCGGGTACGTCCACCACATCCCATCGCCCATCCAGCAGCGCAGCGCGCTCCTGCGGCGGCAGCTGCATCAGGCGCTCTTTGTAGCCGGTCGAGCGCAGATGCGCGTTGTCGTCGATGCGTGACGGCACGAACCGGCGCCGGAAGATGCGCCCGTTGACCTCGATCCGAACCTTTGACGCCTCGCCCAGCACCGAGAATCCCCAGCGCTCGCGTATCCACTTCGGCCCAGGGTTGCAGGTGGCCCGCATGTAACACGGGATCGCGTCGTTGGTGCTGCGCAGACGGCTGCTCAGGTACTCCCACACGTAGGGGCTGCGGAAGTGGCCCAGCTCGTCAATGCCGATCCACTGGTATTCCTGACCCTGATACTGCAGCGCGTCCGCATCGCGCTCGGCGTATCCGAAGATGATCTTCGCGCCGCTGGGAAACCGCCACTCCTTCGCCTGCTCGCTGTACTCAGCGCCCGGCACCACATGCGGATACATCGCACGGGTTCGGTCGATCAGCTCGCGCAGCTGCGGCGTCGTCTGACGGATCAGCAGGCCGCGATACTTCGGCCAGAGCACCGCTTGATGCTGCAAGCCCAGCGCGTCAACGATCAGCGCGTCCGACTTGCCACCACCGGCCGCACCACCGAACAGCACCTCATCCTCAGTCGCCGCCAGGAACTCAGACTGTTTCTGGCTGGGCTGCCAGATGATCGTCGTCATGGTCGGGAGTCTGTTTGTGCGGAACGAGGATCACGCCAAGCAGCGGCGCATCATTGGCGCCAGTGACTGTCTGGTGCAGACGGTCGCCGTAGCGCTTCGGATCCCACTTGGCGAGAAGCTTCAGGCGTGTCTCGATCTGCAGCTTGCGATGCGCGAGCATGTCGCCCACCTTGCGCTCGATCAGGTTTCCTTCCGCGTCGTATTTCGTTTCATCCCCCTCGATGGGAGTATTCGCGATGTCGAGGCATTCCTGCGCCAGCGCGTCATAGCCGTCATCCTTGGCATCCTGCGCCATCGCGTCGATAGCCGGATCAGACTCGCGCCACGCATTGAACGTCCGGCGCGAGATGCCGATGTCACGGCAGATGACGGACAGGGCAATGCCCTTGGAAAGCTGCTCGCACACCAGCGGCACGATCGTCTCACGATCGAGTTCGTAGCCTTTCGGCATGGTCAATCCTCCGCATCGCCCGTGGGGAGATGCGCCTTCTGGTGTTACTCAGCGGCGGGTACGGGGTCAGCCTTGGCCGGCGTGATGATCTGGACGGGAATGGCAGGCGGTTCAGGTGGCGCAGCGCCCACGGCATCCAACAGCTTGCCCTTGGCCGATTCCAGATCGCCCACCAGCTGCGCAGCACTGCTCTTGCCGACATGCGTGACGTGTTCGGCCCACCATGCTTCGGTGGCTTCGATGATGTTCATGGCTTGTTCTCCAGCTTGATATTCGGTTTGGTGCGATCCGCATGCGCATCGGCTGCGGGGTAGAGCATCAGCGCGACAGCCTCTTCGCAGCCATGCATCGACAGCGATTTAACGTGCCCGTCCTCGCGCCAGACCACGGCGCAGACATTCCCGAGCATGCCGTGTGCCGTGATCAGGTCGCGGGCGTCGTTGTCGATCCGGTCGGGCATGGTCACAGCGGCGGCATCCTGTCGCGGTTGCGGCGTTCCACTGGGGGAGCCCAGCGCTTGCGGTAGGCCACATCCGCGCGCCACTCCCAGACCAGCCACGCGATCAGCGCGATCAGGATGGCGGCGTAGCAGAAGGCGATGATTCGCATGGTCAGTGGCCTGGCGGTTGGATCGCTTGGATCTTCGTGAGCTTGTCGATGTCGATCTTGAGCGCGGTCTGCAGGTCGAGCGTGTACTGCGTCCAGGCGCCATTCGTGAAGTCGGTCGGGAAAGCTGGCATCGGCTCAAACTTGGTCAGATTAGACGGGAGCGCTACATAGACGGGCACCGGCACATCAACCGACCGAACCTCAATGGGCGTTGGCGTTGTCGCGCATGCGGCCAACAACGTCAGCAGGAGCGCCATGAGCAGCAGCCCATGCCTTGACCGACGGAAAAGTTTCATAGATCACCCGCAGCTTCTGCTGACTGGATTGGTTGGCGTGCTGTTGATCGGCAGCGAACTGGACGGCCTGCTTCGTGATGAAGGCGCCGTTCTGCATGTCGTTCTTGTACTTGTCGGCCCACTGCTTGAGCGCGACCCGCTGCGTCTCGATGGTGCTCAGGCTCACGTACTGCGCGGCCTCGAGTGAGGCAGTCTCGGTGACGAAGGCAGCGGCTTTCGCCTTGTAATGCCCAATCTCGATGTGCTGCCAGCCGATCACGCCAGCGGCAGCGAGTGCCAGCCATGCCCATGCCGGAACCTTGCGGATCCAGCTGAGTAGCATCAGGCCGAAGCTCACCGTAGCGAGTCCTTGCCGCTGAAAGCCCAGCGCAACAGCAGATAGCCTCCACCGACCACGACGATGATGCCGCAGACGATCCAGTCAAAGACGTTCATTACCTGATCTCTCCGTTCGTGATGAACCCGTGCCAGTGCCCAGAAGAGCTTGCATCGACTGACGGAGTAAGCGTCAAATCTTCAAAGTTGCTCCCGGTCATATCCCATATGCAGCCAACATCCCAGCCCCTCGCAACCGTCACCCCGTCCGCTAAGTGTTCAACCGCTGACGAATGAAAGGGGACAGCCAAGCGCTGCGTTCGGCAGTGCGGGCAGTCGAATGACAGACCAATCCTCGCGCCACCAATTCCGTCACCAATCCACCGGGGATCGAGGTCGGTCAGCTGCATGTCACGCGCCAGCTCGGTCGGTCGAGTTCGCCGTCTTGCCGATCGGCTTGCGCGTCACGTTGCGCAGCCAGACCACGATCACACCGAGCGTGAAGCTGATCGCGGCATCCGCCTTGCCGACGTAGGCATGCAGCAGGGTGCTGTTATCGCGCGCGTATTCCAGCACCGGGGCAGCGGCAATCAGGTGCGTGCCGAGCCAGATGGTCTTGCTGTGCCACCAGCGTTTGGCGTCGGTGTAGATGGTCATGGTGCTGCCTCGCAATCGGCAAGCTGGCCGCCGGCCGCCAGATAGGCCGCCTGCATCACGGAAAGCTGGTTTTCGTGCTGGCCATAGCCCGCGCCCGGCAGGCTGGCCCAGATGTGGGCGATCGCAGCGATGGCCTGCGCAAACTGCCCGGAAACGATCAGATCGAACGCGCGACTCTCGCGGATCTGCTGGATAGCGATTCTGTCTTGGCTGACCGGCCCGAAGTCCGGTAGCCGCAGCTGCGACTTGTAAGCGCTGAAGTACCTGCTCAGCAGCTGATAGCGGCCGGCCGCGGTGCTGCGGTAGCGCGGGTTATAGACGTTCGGGTGCGACGCGTAGCTGTCGAACAGCAGCGGGGCACTGGCCGTCGATCCCACCAGCACGTTGTAGCCGTCGTCACTGGCTTCCAGCAGGCCGGGGCCAATCTCTGATGCCGCGATGCAATCCAGCAGTGCGCAGACGTTCTGGCCGCCAGCGGCTTCGGGGGTGATGCGTGGCATCAGTGTCCCGCCCCTGTCCTGCGCAGCTCCTGACTGGCCCGCATGTCCTCGACCAGCGTCTCGATGTGCGCCAGCGACTGGCCGATCTGCGCGGTACTGGCGGCGTTTGATGCCTGCATGGCGCGAATCTGCGCATCGTGAGCGGCCTGACCCTCGCTCAGCCGGCCGATCTGCCCGTACTGGATGCCCGCATTGAACGCGAGCGTGATGAGGAACGCGACGACGGCGAATACCGCGCCGATCTCGATCGTGCTGCGTGTCTTGTCCTGCATTGCCATGCGTCTCTCCGCGTGCTGGTTGCCCCGCACGCGGCGGGTGTTGATAGGTTCCAGCCCGGTCAGCGAGCGGTCGGGGGTATCGACCTCGGCGTTGGGGGCTTGTAGACCGCAGCGCAGCGAGCCTCGCGGCTGGCGGGAGTGCGCATGTAGCGGCCGGGCTGGGGTGGTGCTGGCCCCGCATAGCGAGGCCGTAGCTGTGTCGCCGCGTGGGCGATCAGCTGCTTTGCAGGCCCGCACGGATCACCCGTGCCGTACTTACGTCCCGCGCTTATCAAGTGCAACGGGAGCCTGCAAATTGGCGGAAGGTTGAGGAGTCGAACCCCTACCGTTTCCGGTCCCTCCGGGTTCAAACCGGATCGCCAGCCAACCTAGCGGAACCTTCCGTGAGACGTAAAAAAGCCGCGCTGGTTAGGCGAGGCTTTTTGGAGTGGTTCCTATGAGGAATGACGCGAGGCTATCGGTTTCAGTTCGCGCCGTCAAGCAGCATGGTGAGGCTTCCACTTCTTCGCCGCCTCTAGCTGCTCGGCCCGATATTCATCGAGTTCGATGCTCGTCCATTTCAGCGGGCGCGCCGTGCATTCGGAGTACACCCTGGCGATCGCTTGCCTAAACTCGACCCCTTCCTCCTTTGGAAAGCAGTACCACTCGCCGCGCGTCCTTCGATGGTTCATGGTGTTCATGAAACGCATCTCAAAGCGGCGGGCCAGCGGGAAGCCACCGATATGGGAGAAAACCGCAGCCGCGATGGGGAATGGGCAGCCCTGCGCTATTTCCTGCATGCGCTTGTACGGCACACGGCTTTCACCGACTTTCACATGCACGTTGTCGCCGAACTCGAAGAAGAACGCATACACGAAGTGCATCTCCATCGAGCGGCTTAGCTCGTTCAGAACGCCGCGCGGGTGTCTGCTTTCACGCGGCGTCATAGTTCACCTCTTCTGTTTCGCAAAAGGCCACGCCAAGATATTCAGCAATGAACTTGCGCGCCACCCGCAGATGCTTGTAGTAGGTGGTTCGGCCGACATGGTCGCCGCGCTTGCGCAGCCTGGCCTGCTTCGACTCGATCGGCTGGCCGGGCAGCCAGTATTCCAGCGTGACGATGATGGAAGGCAGCAAGCCCTGCGGCTGCAATGACAGCGCGCGAACCGCCGTATCCACTTCGTCTGCTGCGGTGCATGACGAGTAATACCCAAGCCCGTCAGGTGGCCGCCCGTGCCATTTCATCATGCTTGCCAGTGGGGAATCGCCGTAACTGGCGCAGCTGACCACGCCGTCAACGATGGTGGCCTTGATGCCGTACCTGCCGCCGCCGTATTCCTTGCCCCACTCGACCAGGCGGTTCTCAAGCGTGGTTGCGCGTCGTGTCATAGCTTTCCCCTCAGCGATTGCAGGATGGTGCGAATCCGGATGTCGTCAGCCCATTTCAGCCCCGTGGCGGGCTTCGGCGGGGTGGTGGCTGCCACACGTAGCGGCACGCGGTCGGCGGCGCGCTCGGTGGGCGTCAGTACGTCGCTGGAATGGCATGCGCTGTCTGGGCGTGGCTGGCGGCCGGGGCGCATCATGCGAGAGTCAGCTCAGATGCTTGAAACCAGTCCGCGCACCGCGTGTCGCTGTCGTTGAACCACTTGACGCAGTACTCGATGCCGTCGCGCGAGATGGTGGCGGAATAGACCGTTCCAGTTTCTTCAATCCCTTTGATGCTCACTCGATCCCCGATTTTGAATTGCAGGACGATGATGTTTTTTGCCGCGTTGCGCGAACGCACGTCGTTCATGGCCTTGTCACCAGCGCCAGCGCCTCATCCACCGACCGCACGATATGCACCTCGCACCCTGCGTCTCCGATGGCCTTGTGCAGCTTGATCTGGGCTGGCGTGAGGATGTCGCCGCGCCCCTTGAGGTTCTTGATTTCGACCATCCACGTTCTCCGGCGGTAGCAGACCAGCAAATCCATCACGCCCTCACCGCTGGCGCTCAGGTCGATCACGCAGCAGCCGATCTTGCGCAGTGCGGCCACGATCTGAGATTGGTTCGCGTCCACTTTGCGGCGTCGGTAGATCATGCTTTCCTCGCCATCTGAGTCCTCAAAATGCCCTCGGCGTGCGCCAGCCGAAGCTTAACGCGCGGCAGGCCACAGTTCACCAGGCCAGCAATGCGGTCGTGGCAGTTGCTGCAGGCCCATGCGCCAAACACGTCGTCGTCGAGCTTGAGTCCGGTGCCGCAGTAGCCGGCGAGCAGGTAGTAGGCCAGCACCGTCGTCTCGCCGCCGCCGTTGCAGCCTGGAAGCCTCACCTGGCACGGCATGCCGCGTGCGGCTTTGCGGATCTTCGTTTTACTCATAGCCCCCTTTGATCGCGCGAGATCACGCCCCATTTGCCACAGCTCATCATCCGTACTGCGTCCGTCGCTCATGCAAACATCTCCGTCTGCCGGCTATCACGTATGGCTGCAGCCTCACGGCGCGAACTCTGTGCCGATGCGAACAGATGCCAATAGAAGTCCCTGTTGACGCTTCCATGACGACGACGCGCGCACTCGGCGAGCAGCACGCGGGCATGCAGGATGGCGTAGGTTCGTGGATTCATGCCGCCACCCGTTCAACCTGCCGAGCCGCCCGAGCGATCGCCCGTTCCGCCACACATGCCTTGCACTCGCCGTTGAACTGCGACACGCGTGCGCCGACATTCAGCCGGTGCCAGAATTCAGCCGTGGTAGGCCACCAGCATTCCTCGCCGGTATATCCCTTCGCCTCGCATCGGCGGCACTTCTGGGCCATGCCCCAGTCGAAGGCGCGGATCATGCGGCAGCCTCGTTACACTTTGGGCAGGGAATCCCTCGCTTTGCTTCCGTGACAGACATGGCAAGCCAGTCGGTGGTGTGGTCGCAGAGCAGGCAATTCATGCGGACGGTGGCTAGGCCATCATCGAAATTGTCATGGGATGCATCGCAGACGTGCATCAGCTTCCTCGGCGCTGCCCTTGGCGGCTTGAGGTCGGCAAACATGTCGGGTAAGCGCTTCATGCCGCCCACCTCCCCGCCAGCACGTCATCCGAGTCCCTGATCCCTCGCGCGGCTTTGATGACGGGGCACCAGGTGACCGGCTTGCAGGTGATCCCCTGCTCTTCCGGGTGGTCGCCGAGATGGAAAGCCATCGTGATGGCGTCGGTGCACTCGGTCTTGCTCAGGTCGAGCGAGCTACCGCCCAGCATGATGAAACCCGGAGAGCCTTCGCCTCGGTCAATCGCTGGCATCATCCGCCAGCCGAGAATCGTCCCGGCTATCAGGTGGCGGAAGTCGTCCTTGCTCAGCCGCTGGCCGTGCCAGATGATCTGGGCAGCCAAGTCGCCACAGGCGGCGTTGAGCAGCTTCTGCTGCTCGCGGGACAGCATCGACTGCCAGGGTTCGCGGGTGGCTGGCTTCATGCGCCCACCCTCGCCTTCCGCCACTTCGCGGACTTCGCCCCAGCCTCGCTGGACTTGAGCTTGACGACCTCGCCATGCGCGTGCATCGCCCGCAGCGCTGACGCAACACCGATCCACGATTCGTGGCCGATGAGGTTGGTGATCTGGTTCGTTGTCAGCGTCTGGTCGCCAAGTACGTCGGCGATCAGCTTGTGCGTCTTGTTGCGCGGCTTGGACTTCGTGGCCGATACGCGGCGAGGGCTTGGTTTTGCCGTTTCCGGGTAGCGCGCGGGTGCGATCTGGGCATTCATGCGGCGACCTCGTAAACAAACGGCGGCTCGCCCGTGATGCGCTTGCGTGGCCCTGACCGATGGCGGTTGACCTTGCCCAGCGTGGACAGGTCAGCGAGCGTCTTGCCTACCGTGCCGCGGTGCAGTGACAGGCAGCGGGCCAGCTCATCGGCAGTCATCGGAGCAAGCCGCAGGGCAGCCACAACGCGGTGGTGTGAGTGGATCATGCGTCGGCCTCCGTGTGAGGTTTGACGGGGTCGATCTTGAGCTTTGCGGCAAGGTCGGCGATGTGCCGCATCCCCACTTCACGACTACTCTCGCTCTCGGCTTGTGTCGGCGTCGGCTCGCTGGCGACACGCGGCAGTGCTTCGAGGAAATCGACCGGAGCAGGCCAGCGCCGTTGGCGTGATGCCAGCGTGCGGAAAGCCTCACGAAAACGCTGCCTGTCGCGAGCTGGATCGAGCACGCGGCCGTGAACCATGACCTCATGCCATGCCAGCGCCGTGCCTCCCATGACCTCAGCCGCTGGCGTGTTCTCCAGCGAGAGCGGCAGCAGCTTCTGCATGCCCGTCAAAATCTCTTCCAATACCCAATCGGTTGCCATGTTTCATGTCCTCCAGTGCTTGAATGGCTTGCGCGGTTTTGCCCAGCTTTGGCGTGTTTTGCGGCCCGGCGCGAGCGAGTGGTGTGGGTGATGCGCCGGCTGCATGCAGCGAGCGGGCGGTCTTGATGGCGTAGACGAATGGCTCGGCAATGCGCCGCTCCATTGCCGCGGTCACAGCGTCAGCGAGCTGCCTCGGCGTGACGCCTTCGGCAAGGGCTGCGATCAGATCGGGATGGCTTGGGTTGATGTGGATGCACCCCGCCTTGCGCATGGCGATGGTTGCTAGTGCTTCCGGGGTTGGATCGACGGCATCACCAGGCGGTTCGCCTGCCTCGTCATCAACCTCGTCGGGATCGCCCGCGCCTATATCTCTCTCGCTCTTAATCCCTGTCCCTGTCCCTGTCCCTGTCTTAGCCGTGTCAGGTGCGTGACACGTCACGGTGACAGGTGCGTGACACGTCACACCATTCTTTTCACATAGCTCACGAAGCATTCCGGTAGGAACATTCCATGCGAGCGTGATCCCTTTTCCACGCAGCGCGGCGAACGCATCGCGTCGGAATGCCCTTTCCCGTGCCTTTCGGTCTTTCTCGTTCTCCTTTTCAGCGCGATATTCCGTGCGCTCCGCCCAGGCTTCCAACGCCTTTTCCGCCACGACTGGATGGTAGAAACGTCCGTCGTCGCACTCGACAAACCCGCGCATAGCGCCGGCCTTCACCTTGCGCCATCCCTTCAAGTCGCGACCAAACCCGGCATATGCGGCCAAACTTTGGTCGTCAATCGGCAGACTTGCGGCCGGAACTTGATTCCAGCAGGCGCACCAAAGCAGTACGGCGGCACGGAATTCATCACCGCTGGCCATGATGGCGAGCTGGCTATCGCGAAGGCGATTGACGTCCAGCGGCATGAACGGCATGCCTTGCAGGTTGACGTCAGCCGGAACCAAGGGAAGAGTCACGCAGCCACCCCACCAAACACCATCGACCGATACACCACCCCCGGCGACCCATGGCCCTTGAGCCGTGGCGCCGTCCTGTCTGTGCCAACCATGACGCGCGCAGCAAGCGCACGCTTGATCGGGGTACCCCATGCCCTGCCCCCGTTCAGCGGAACGATGCCCTCGCGCTCAGCGGCGGTCGAAACCTGCTCACCCGTGAACTCGAACTGCTCCCGCGCGTACTGATAGATAAAGGCCTCCGCGCGGGCCGGAAAGGTGTCGTCCAGGCGCTCGGCTTTCTCGGCGGATAGACGCATGCCGCGCTGGCCGGCTGCTAGTGCTGCGGTGAGGTTTAGGGAGAGTTGGTTCATATTTGAAATGCCCCGTCGATCATGTCCGCGCATCGGCGCAACACGCTGGCAACATCTCGCGGCTTTCCGATGCGGTCATCGCGGCCATTCAACCAGCCATGTTTGAACGCCGGGGACTCGTTCTTGTGGCAGTCGGGCAACGTGTTGCTGGCTGAATCACGCCCGGCAAAGTACCCGCGTACCATTGGGTTATCGAGAGCGTTCACGCCTCCACCCCGCACTCTTCTCATGCGAACATCCTTGATTGGCGTTGTATTAAGTGCGTGACGCTGTTGTGTTTTTTCTGATTTTCTAGCGCGGTAATAACGCGAAGATTGAACTCGTTATGAAGTCCACAAACAAAGGGCGACTGAAGCGGGACAACGTGATCAACTTGATGGGGAATGCCTGATTCGATGGTGGTGCGCACAGCCTCATCGTAAAACGCCTTTACGGCTGCTCCGTCCGCCCACGCCACCGACGCAAAGTGAATTACGGCTCGGCGCCTCGCGGTCTTCGCGTTAACTGCCCCGCGATTATTTACGCGCCAACTGCGCCCCGCATATCGACACGCCAGCAAATACCTCTCACGGTTACGCTCCCTCCATCTCTTACGCCCCGCCTCTTTCTTTTCCGGGTTGTTCGCTTCCCAATTTGCGATGGACTTTGCAACGACTTCCTTATGCATCGAGCGGTACTTTCTTTGATGGGATCGGTTCGCGTCTTTGTTTTCTGCAACCCACGCTGATTTATTGGTGCGTGTGCGGTCAGGATTCTCAGATGCCCAGCGCAACGAAGCGGACTTAGAACATGCCTTGCATGAGCTTTTAAGTCCGTCGTGATAATGGGAGTCTGCGTAAAACTCAGAGCGCGCCTTCGTTTCGCCACACTTTTTGCAAGTCTTCATGCGATGAGCCTGCCTTGCCTTTGGGCATCTTCAATCCGCCTGCAAGCAATCTCGAAGTATTTGGGCTCAATCTCGCAGCCAATGAAGCGCAGGCCACGGCTGACGGTAGCGACGCCAGTCGATCCGCTTCCCATGTACGGATCAAGGATCAACTCCGGCTCGCCACACTGTTCGATACACCAGTGCATCAGCCGCAGAGGCTTTTGTGTAGTGTGTTCGCGCAAACCGCCGTTCTCTCCAATCTTGTCGCAAGCAAGTCCCTTCCATTTCATGCTGAAGATCCGCGCAGCCTTATCCATCGAATGCCACATAAATTCGACGTCTGAGAAGGTGTCCCATGGCTGCATATCGCCAAGCTTGTTCCACGCAAGCCAACGACCAGAGTCAGGGAGTCGCGGGTAGAAGTGGTCGGCGCCGAACATCAGGACGTTCTGGCAAATCGCAATCAGGTGAGCTGGGTCGAAGGGCGTCGCGTCGCCATGAATCGGCGGGCATCCGCGCTTGTTCGCAGCCGCCGTGTTGCCTATGCGGCCGTCATGAAACCCGCTATGCGCGTAGGCAATCCCATACGGCGGATCTGTTATGCACGCATCGACTTTTGGGAGTGTCGGTAAAATCTCCCTGCAATCGCCCAAGTAAAGCCGTGCGCTTCCGATGATGACTGGCTCAACCATTGACCACCTCCAACACTGCTGCGCTAAAGGGGAATTGCTCAAAGGTCTTGCCTGACTTTCCGCCATGCGCCGGGGCGGACGGATCGGCGATGTTCATGCGTCAATGCCTTCACTTCGTGAGGTCAGTTGCAAAAAAGCCCGCACCGTGAGGCGCAAGCCGTGAGATCAAGCTGCTTTCTTTTTGGATCGCGTGAACGTCTTGCCGAACACGTCAGGGCGCAGCAGTTCAAGAAATTGGCGCCGCGCCTGCGGGATGCCGTTGGCCTTCCACTCACTCACGGACGGCGGCTGGATACCGCAGATACGGGCCACCGCGTAGGTGCCTCCGAGAGCTTCGATAAGCGGTGCGTCGCTGTGCATTTGCTTTTCCATGTGCCTATGGTAGGTGCACCTTACCGGAAATGCAATAGGCACACCTTATGCCGGAAAAGTCTGGCTGACGAAAATAAGTTAGGTTTGCCTATTGACAAGGGCGATAGGTGCACCTAATCTACTCCCAGACCAACGGGAGACACCCATGAAAAACGTCTACGCCACCTGGACACTCGACGACGGCAGCTATCGCGGCGTCGTGATCTCCAGCAAGACCTTCGACACCACGATGCGCACCGAGCAGACGTACAAGACGCCGCAGGAAGCTACTGCTGGAGCGCGCGCACTGATTGATGCGCTGGTGTCGGCATGAACACCACCGTCATCTACATCGCCCAGCAAGTCGGCAACACCTACCGCGGCGAAGTGCTCGACGCCAAGACGTACAGCTGCCTACTCAAGACCGCGCACACCTACCCGAACGAGACGATTGCCAAGATCGCCGCGCGCCGGACGTGGCTGGATCAGCAAGACGCCGTCGACCACGCCGCGATGATGCGCGACTCGGTGAGGCAGGCGGACAAGGCGGAGGGGTTGGCATGAACGCCCGCCCGATCCGCCAGCAGCTTCTGGCCCGCGATCTGATGCAGTGCCGCGAGCATGCAGCCGAGAACGCCGTGTTCAACCGGCAATCCCCCTCCGCGATCGTCCGTGAGCAGCTCGCGCAGTACGCCCGCAACCAGCGCGCCGATGCCGGTCGCGTTGCATCTGCACTGCGCGACGTGGCCGAGTCTGAGCCTGTACCGCCGCCGCTGACCCGCAGGCAGCTGGTCGTGTCCTTGATCGGCTGGTTCGCCGTGATGGCCTTCTCGTGCTGGCTGGCTGGGTGGACGCCATGAGCCGCGCCGAATACAAGGCCCTGCAGGACGCCATCAGGCCATTCGCGCCGCCGACCGTTCGCGGTGACACCGACCGGATCCTGATCCAGGCCCACGAGATTGCACGCCTTCGCCGCGAACTTGAATCCCTACTGCGTCTGCCGTTCGATGTGGATCTGAGCACCAGCAATCGGCTTGAGGACGAAAACGAAGTGACGGCAGATCCAGCCATCGTTCGGCAGGTGATCGATGACGTGATCGAGGACAACCTGATCCTGATCGAGAGCCGGGTGATCGCGATGATGCGCCGGAGTAATGCGGCATGAGCGATCTGATCATCGACGCTGACCTGCAATCCCTGCTTGACGCCAGCCGCGCCGAACGTGAACGCCGCAATGCGCCTTATCCAAACCTGCGCCGCTACACAACAGACATTTCACCGCCGACCGCATCCGCTGCGATCTTGCTCCCCACAAGTAACAAGGCGGATGCGGTCGGCAACTACTCCTGCAGCACCAATCAAACAACGAGGATTTGAACATGGCATCAGCAAAGAAAGTTACCGGACGCCCTGTGATCGTCTGCACTGAGCATCGCGGTGTGTTTTTCGGCTACGCGAAGGAAACGGGCGGCACGGAAATCAAGCTTGAGCGCGCCCGTATGGCGATTTCATTCGGCACCACGCGCGGCGTGATGGAGCTGGCCGAGACTGGCCCGACACGCAACAGCAAGATCAGTGCGCGGGCAGATATCGACGTGCGCAAAATAACCGCCGTTTTCGAGGTTACCCCTGCCGCGACGCAGGGTTGGGAAGCGGCGCCGTGAGCTGGCCGGTTTACAAGTCACGAGTGACCGTCTGTGACGTACTGGACGCTGGTGCGTGTATTGATGGCGTGCTGGGTTTTGTGAAAAAAGATGGCGCCATTGTTGGAAACGCATCGGATTATCTGCGCGAAGAGTGGATACAGAGAGTCGCCAACGGGTCTGGGTCCGGGGACGGGTCCGGGTACGGGTCCGGGGACGGGTCCGGGTCCGGGTACGGGTACGGGTCCGGGGACGGGTACGGGTACGGGTCCGGGTACGGGTCCGGGTACGGGTCCGGGTCCGGGTCCGGGTCCGGGTACGGGTACGGGGACGGGTCCGGGTACGGGTACGGGTACGGGTCCGGGTCCGGGTACGGGTCCGGGGACGGGTACGGGTACGGGTACGGGTCCGGGTACGGGTCCGGGTACGGGTACGGGTCCGGGTCCGGGTACGGGTACGGGTACGGGCATGAACGCCATCCGCAACACGTTCGCCAAGTGGGCGCCGATTGATGCCCATTACGTCGATCCCGAAGCGCTTAGGCTGTCCAGCTTTGCGCAGTCGTCAGCGACGCGCCAAGGTCACGTCGCCCCCTTCCGCCTGCACTCCGTGACCACGCGCGAAGGGTCAGCCAAACCCCGGATTCGCGTGACTGTGCCGGCGCCCCTTCCAAACAACGAGCCGGCGCTTACCGGCGAGAAAAATTCCGGAGAATGAAATGCAACTCAACGAACTGATCATCCAGCGCAACAAGTACGCCTTTGACCATCAAGGCATCGAAGCGGGGGGTATTGGCGGCCGCGTTGCGTTCTCCGATCCGAATAAGCACGAGGTGACGCTGCAG
>Ga0307375_10003499_pt1 | contig 15433 bp, 13 predicted proteins | sample TR1MG_FD_202531 | JGI IMG/M metagenome (GOLD analysis project Ga0307375, IMG submission 202531) | Soil microbial communities from Risofladan, Vaasa, Finland - TR-1 | ecosystem: Environmental > Terrestrial > Soil > Coastal area > Acid sulfate soil | place: Finland: Risofladan, Vaasa | collected...
TCTCAATCGATGCTTTTGGGGGGTAGATGGTTGGGCGAGATTGACCAAGGTCGAGGAACCGCCAAAAGATTGGGTAGATGCAAGACCAACTGCTTTAATCATGGTTTCTAAATATGCGCAGAAGTATCCACAGATTCAGGAATACCAGGATTTAGCTACACGTATGGGATTTTTCCCGTTTTGCAACGAGTGTCAACGAGTGTGTCGGGTTGGGCTCAACGCAAAAGAGAAAAAAGAAGAGAAAAAATAATTTAATATTCTTTCATTTTTCCATTATTTTTTAATTTCCTCTTCTGATTTAATTCGTTTAATTTCTTCTATTAAAGCTGGAACGACCTTATGAAGGTCTCCGACGATTCCATAATGGGCCATATCGAAAATTGCGGCATTCGGATCTTTATTAATGGCAACAATGATATCCGAGTTCTGAATACCTACGCGGTGTTGAATAGCCCCGGAAATACCACATGCAATATATAATTTTGGTGATACACTTTTACCGGTCTGTCCTACTTGGTGTTGCGAATCAATCCAACCCAATTCAACGGCAACACGGGAACCTGCAACTTCTGCATTTAATTGCTTTGCTAGTTCTTCAATGATTTTAAAATTCTCTTTACTTCCAACACCTCTGCCTCCTGCCACAATAATTTCTGCCTCTTCAAGGTTCACCTGTTTTTTTTCCTTCTTAATGATCTTTACGATTTTTGTAGATAAATCATCTTCATTTAGATGCATTTCAATTTTCCTTATATTTACGGTTCTTTTACTCTTTTCAGGCACTTTAAACATTCCAGGTCTAACTGTAGTCATCTGAGGGCGACTACTTGGTGTTTTAATGGTAGCCATAATTTTTCCACCCCAAGTAGGACGCGTTTGTAAGAGTAAATTTCGCGTTTCTGTTTCTATTTCTAATCCTGTACAATCGGCAGTGAGCCCCGTTCCAAGACGTTTGGAGATTCTTGGGGCAAAATCACGACCTATTGGCGTTGCTCCAATTAGCACAATTTCTGGTTTATTTTCGATTATTAATTTTGTTAAAATATTGACATATAATTCATTAAAATAATCTCTTAATACTGGAGATTTAATATAAATAATTTCATCTACGCCATAATGACCCATTTCTTCTATTTCATGCTCTAAATATGATCCTAGGAGAACTACTGTTAGGCTGGTAGTCAATTTATCTGCTAGTTCCCGACCTCTGCCTGCCAATTGGTAAACGACATTATGTATTTTGTTATTATAATGTTCTCCAATAATCCAGATACCTTGATATTGTGAAATATCTACAGCTTCCCCAGCAATTTCCTCCATTTCAATTTCAATCGCACCAACGGGACATGCTTCTACACAAATCCCACACAGGTTACATTGCCCCGTTATTTGTGCTTGATTGTTTACAATTTTAATTCCACCATAAGTGCAAGCAGAAATACAACTTTCACAACCTGTGCATAATTCTCTATTAATTTTAATTCCCATTTAATTCAATCCCCCAGAAATTTTCAGATCAATATTTTATCTTCCTTTAAATTCAAGCATAATTCTTTTACCATCTCATTTATAGAGCCTGATAACTTTATGTGTTCCCCTTTTTGCTGAGGAACAAAAATTTTCCAAACTTGAGTTTGTGAACCGGTTAAGCCAATTTTAACTTTCTCAGCTTTCAGTTTACTAGCATTTAAATGGGTAACTTTTTTTTCTTTATAGGCTTCCACAATTCCAATAAGGGTTGGAAATCGGGGGGTATTTATCACTTTCAGAACTGTTATCAATGCGGGTAACTTTGTCTCCAATACTACGATTTCTTCAGGTCGTAAGATGCTTTCAACAATGATGCGTTCATCGATCATTTCGAATTTTTGAACGTTAGTTACCTGCGGTAGGTTTAATTCTTCTGCTAACTCAGGACCAACTTGTGCAGTATCTCCATCAATTGCCTGGGAGCCACAAACAATAAGATATGGCTCAGTTATCCCAGAGTCCTTTAGAATTTGTTTGATAGCGAGTGCTAATGTATAGGACGTAGCTAAGGTATCCGCACCAGCGAATTCTTTATCAGTTAGAAGGAATGCATTATCAACGCCCATTGCTAATGCCTCATATAATGCCTCTTCAGCTTGGGGTGGTCCCATACTAAGTGCTATCACTTCTGCATGCTTTCGATCCTTGATCTGTAATGCTAATTCAATGGCGTTTTTATCAACAGGATTGATTATACTCAGGACCCCTTCGCGGACAAGCTTTCCAGTCTTGGCATCAATTTTGACCTCAGCAACACCAGGTACTTGCTTAATACAAACAAAAATTTTCAACTTATCACACTCCATTCATAAAGTTTGTCTTAATAGATGAGTTGCTATGACCATTCGCTGTATTTCCGAGGTGCCCTCATAGATTTCAGCCATCTTCGCATCTCGAAAGTACCTCTCGACTTGGTAGGACTTCATTAAACCATACCCGCCGTGGATTTGGACTGCATAGTGGGTTGCTTGCATTGCAGCCTCGCTTGCCACGAGCTTTGCCATGGAGGATGCCAGTCCATATTCTAATCCTTGATCACACATATAGGCAGCTTTGTAAGTTAGTAGTCTGGCAGATTCAATTGCACAACCCATATCTGTAATTTTCCACTGGATCCCCTGAAATTGCCCTATTTTACGACCAAACTGTTCTCTTTCATTTGCATACTTTACAGAAGCTTCTAGTGCAGCCTGTCCTAACCCCACACATTGAGCGGCTATCAGAATGCGCCCGAAATCCAGAATTTTTAATACGATATTAAATCCATTTCCAACTCCGCCAAGGACATTTTCCTTCGGCACTCTGACATCCTGGAAGACGAGTTCTGAAGTATTAGAAGCTCGAACACCTAATTTATCCTCTTTAACTCCAACGCTAAATCCTGGAGTGTCGGTATCCACAATAAAAACCGTGAAAATACTTTTCCTGCCGCGCTGACCTGTTTTTGCAGCTACAAGTAAGGTTTTAGCGATACCTCCATTTGTAGCAAAAATTTTACTTCCATTTAAAACCCATTCATCGCCATCTAAAACAGCACTTGTTTCAACGCTTGCTGCATCTGAACCAGCATTGGCTTCCGTTAGGGCAAAGGCCCCGAGTTTATCGCCTTTTGCAAGAGGGATTAAGAATTTTTGTTTCTGTTCCTCAGTTCCAAAGATAAGCAGTGGGTAAGCGACAACACTACAATGAACCCCAACTGTAATTGCCCATGAAGCGTCAATCCGCCCAATTTCTTCGACGATAATTGCAAAGCTAATTGTATCATTTTGTAATCCAGCACCACCATATTCCTTAGGAATACAAATTCCGAAAAAGTTCATCTCTTTTATCAAGTTAAAGACGATAGGATCCAGTTCGGAGCTGCGATCACTCTCTTCTGCGATGGGTGCAATGAGTGTTTCAGCAAATTCACGAGTTATCTTACGAAGCATTTGCTGTTTTTTGGAAATTGAAAAATCCATCTACATCATCTCTACGAGGTATTTTATACTTCAAAGAAAATTTGAAAAATTTAAAAGATACTTATTTTGATAAAGTTTAAAATTTTTGAGAAATTAAAAATCTAACTATTTTTAGGAAGAAAATTGGTATAAAGATTCATTTTTTCTTCAGTAACTTCTTTAATTCCTTGTAATCGATTGGCTTCTTACATTCGGGACAGTGATTCGACATGCGAATGTAATCTAGGAAATGATCTTTGTGGGCGATTCCGCCGCAGGCTGGACATTTAGTTAGATTTTCTACCTTCTCGCTACTTTTAATTTCCAGACTGCACACAATGCACTGGACTTTCGCGACTTCCTGCTCGTAGAGCTTGTTTTGGCAGCTCGGACAAGCCCCCGTTTTCTTGACCCATTCCAGAAAATGTTGTTCGTGGGCGGGGATGGAGCATTTTGGACACCGGACAAGCTCATCAGGCTTGATAAAGCGGAAACAAATGGCACATTTAAAGACTTCTTTTAAGCAATTGGGACAGAAATTTGCATCTTTTTTCAATTCGATCCCGCAATGTGGACATAGGTATAAGGCACCAGGTGGTTCATACGCGAATACTTGACCGGCAAAATCTAATTTCCCAGTGAGTTCTCTGTTTTTCGTCATTAATTCTAAGATTTTGATAATGACTTCTATACTCGTGCCTATTCGGGTAAGAATATCGATAAAGGGAATGTAAGTCGTATTAAACTGCGTATAATATGACTCTACGAAAGATTTAACGATCTCTTTTAGACGGGTAACGACGTTATTGTAGGATACGCGAAGATAAAGCAAGCTATTATTAATATTCATATTTATAATGGGATCTGCGGAATCTTCTACTAAAATCAGATAAGGGAGTAATGGATCGAGAATTGAAGGGTCAGTTTTAGCCAATTCTAAGACTAATTCAGATGCCATATTTTTATCCGTAGTAGCGTGCTGAACCCGAAGAATATTAGTGAGGCTACTAATAGCTTTGAAATAATCGCGGGTATCGACATAGAATTTTGCACCTTGGAAATCGGGATAGGCGTTTGGATCATTCATGTCAGGAGCGTAGGGAAATAGGCTTTGTGGAACACTAGGTTGTGCGGGAATACTACTTTGATCTGGTTGATAAACACCTGCTTGAGGAGAACTGGCTTCATCTGAAACGGGTTTATCCAAGGCATCTAACACATCAGAAAAGAAGGAGTCATCTTTTTTGTCTTGTTTTCCTTTATTAGGTCGTTCTTCATCGCTCATTGATCTTCCTCTGTAAATATCATAGATTTATTGTTATAAAATATAAGTTAATTTCAAGATTTATAAATTATAACTTCTTTAAAATTTAAGATTTCGAATGTTACATAAAGTATATTTTTTTATTAGACGAGTAGGACTTCCGGATTTTTTCAATTTCGCTTACCATCCGCTAGAAAGTGATATATAACAGATGGGGCATTTTCGAGTGAGTTTTGTTTGTTCGCTCCAACAACAATTATGAAACATAGAGTTGCATGAATTACATTGATGTTTACATTCGTTTTCTCCTGAAATTCCCACCACTTTTAAAATTCTTATTGGTTTATTGCATTTTGGACATTTATACTCATGACAGATTTGACAGATATGTTTGGATTTGCTTTTAAGAAAATTTCGTATATCGTCAAGCATTTCCACTAAAGTGTTTGCATTTACCCATTCATTGTAAATTGAGAGCAAAAAGTTATTAAAATCATCAGAGATCTCGCCCATACTAGTGTTTATCAGCTCAACATTTGGGGGCGCAACAGGAAATTCCTCTAATATTATTACATCAATTTCACAATTTTCCCCAGTTTCAATTTCAATTCGGATGCCGATTATCAATTCTTGGGCATTCCATTTTTTTATGATTTTTTGATATTCAGTTCTCTTTTCTAGTAATTTAAGTTCATCAAGAATTCGAGTTCGGTGGTCAATTTTTTTGGAAAGCTCTCGACAGATATCAATAAGGCGATAGTTCTGCCAATTCTGTAAAGTATAAAGTTCATTCGGTTTGATAATTTTCTCAAGTTCATGACTTAGAATAAGAAGAGGCGGATCTGGCTTATTCTGGGAAATTTGAAATTCGAAGACTTTCATTTTATATGAGAAAAGAGTAACCTGCATCTTGTGAGGACCGATCATGTGAGCGTTAAACTCCATCGTAATCTCCTCCATTTCATCAGTCGGATGTATTATTCGTTGGAGAAATTCTTCTAATTCATGGATAATTTCGACGACATGGGAAGGATTTTGGGGATTCCAGTTATGTAAAACATGCAGAAGACTTTCGGGTTCCCCTAAATCCTCGTGCAATTGAGAGGGAAGGATAAGTTTGGGTTTTTCAGGATAGGTTTCAAAGTTTATCTGAATTGAATAATGAATTTCGGGTGTAATCGACAAATAAATTTTGATATCGGCAGGCTTATCTTCATTATAATCAGTACTATATTCTTGCAAGATCAAAGCGCTCTCATTTTCAATTAAGTTTCCCATTAAAATCTCCTTGGTATTTAGGATTGTATTTTCATATTTTTCTTAAATAAGTATTTTTATCTAACAAATGCGAAAAGAAAAAATCTTTTTAATTCACTACATACTAAATTGATACAAAAAAATAGTGGGGGATTATATGCCCAAAACTTTAGACGAGATCGCTGGAAATATAATGAGTGAAATGGAGAAACTCTTATTAGAAAGGGTTTATATCGCTATTTTGAAGGCTGGTAGCGTATTATATGCAAGTACTGCGCTTGATAATCACATAGAATTATTGAAATTATTCAATGTTACAGAATTTAAACAAATGACGATATTTGGGCACGCTTTTCCACTTGCAGGAACAAATTTAGCGATTTTTAAAATATTAGATGACACTTTATTAGCTCTCTATACAAAAAAAGGGTATCAAGGGCAATTGCTCTCGTTTAAAACGAAGATTGGTAACTTTATCAATGAATTGAAAGTTGCAATTGAATTACCAACCTCAAAACCAATTGTAACAGAAGAAAAAGGGCATATTATGCCGAAATTAGTAAAGACTGTATCATTAACGATGGGATTGACGGATGATGAATCAGGGGTATTAAAGCTGTGCGATGGAAGTCATTCGATAAAAGAACTAATTGATAAAACAAGAATCCCACGAAAAAATGTGGTAGATATTATCCGTCGTTATGAAGAGAAGGAATGGCTTAAACTCGAATTTAAAGGGGAAGTAGAAATTAGTCCTGTGAGTATTAAGAAATTTCCAGAGACAGCTGTGAGATTAGGGATGATTTCCAAAAAAAGCTATGATATAAACGAATTATGTGATGGAAATAATACATGTAGAGAGATTGCAGATAAATTAAATATTTCTGAAAGAGAACTAAAAAGTACTTTGGAAAAAATGGAGAAAAATAAAATTGTCAAGATGACGGTAAAAATTCCCGAAGAAGAAGAACTGCCTGCAGAAGCTGAAGTTGCACCGGTTGAGGAAAAAACACATCCTGAATTATTAATCAAACCGATTCTCACTGCTAATGTATCATTTACTATGGGATTTGATGAGAAGGAGAAACGCGTTCTTGAATTATTGGATGGAGCACACTCAATTTTTGATTTACAGACGGTAACTCAAATACCTTACCTTGACATTTTCAGAATTATTATAAAATTTGAAGAAAAGGGGTGGATTCGGATTCCAATCGACGAATTCATGCATCTCGTCGCAATTAAGGATAAATTGAAAACTGAATATCAAACTCTTGAATTGGAAGCAAAATATGAGAAAGTTACTGAAGGATCCACCGTCTCAAAAGAAGAAGCTGTTGAAACGGCTCTACAAATACTTGAAGAAACCCCAACAGAAAATGAAACACTTGCAAGGGAGACGTATATTAGAACAATTCAAGAAGAATTACCATTGATGCCGATAACGGCTCAAAATAAGTTAGTAGATAAATTGATGATGGTTTCAAAAAAGAATCGAGAATTGATGTTAGAAAAATTGCTGAATTCAGAATCTTCAAGAAGATTTAAAAAGAGTGGGAAACCTGCAATTACTGAACCTGTGGTAACCCCAATAACACCTATTCCTATAAAGGTTACACCTCCAGTCCAACCACAAACACCGCCTTATTTACCACAGATGCCTATTACATCACCTCCTACAAGAACCCCAGATTCTACATATACTCCAGTTACACCAAGTCCGACTCCAATCATTGACGAATCACCACTATTACGCCCTTCAGAACTTCTAGGAAAGAGTCAACCATCTAAACCAATTTCCCCCTCTTCAATCAATTCCCTTATAATCCCAGAAATTCCAAAGGCCCCATCATTTGAAAGCCTGATGAAACCAAACGAGGGGCAAATAGAAACATATATTCAGCCAGAGCAACATAAACAACCATATAATACGGAAATTTTAAGTAAGGAAATCGATACAGAAGAAGATAAAGTTTCAGAAGTTCTAAATTTTATTGATAGTCTATTAGGAATCCCGGAAATACTGTATCTTGCATTAATTGATTATAATGGAACGATTTTTTATCAAACAACAAAGGAACAGAATTTATGGGACATAACTAACGATATTTCGAAATTAGTCCAAAATTGGAAAGCACAGGCGCCTTCAGTATTTTTAGGGGATACTAAATACGCGACGATAAAAGCTTCTACAGATATGCTTATTGCTACTAATATAAAAGGGTTTGGCCATATTTTGGCGATCCCAATAAATGATAATCTCTTTTTATTACTAAAAATTGATAAAGAGGGAGATGCTCTACTGATCGCCGATGATGTAAAAATTGTATCTAAACAAATAAATGAAATGTTTTAGAAATAGGCAATAGATCTTGAGGCTAAATAATGATTACCGGTATCTGGGTCGTCCATACGGACGGAAAGTGTCTTTATTACCGTGAATATCGAGATTTAAACATAAATGAACAATTGTTCTCAGGATTTCTCGTAGCAATTTTATCTTTTTCTAAGGAAATTAGCCAGCGGCAGTTAAAAAGCATTAATCTTGATGATATTATCCTATATTACAAATATACGGACCAAAAAATTATTTTTGTGGTTGCAGCCGATTCTGATGATCGGGAGGATAAAATTCGGGAAAAAATTGATTTAATTGAAGAAGCTTTTTTTCGTGAATTTGGAGAAATTATCCCAATATGGAACAATGATATTACCGTATTTCAGAAATTCGATACAGAGTTAGACAAAATTTTGAATAGTAAGGGTCTTAAACTCCATAAAATTGATTTTAATTTTATTAATAAAGGCTCATTTGAAAAATTAATTGAGAAATTTACAAATCTATTCGTTCCAAAGGATAAGAATGAACTTGAAAAATTAGACCACACGGTTGGATTTTTAGAAAATATAACCGATAAAATGAATAGATTCTATCCACCAAATTTTTTAATAGACGCACCAAAGAAAGTAAGAAGCGCACTAAAACGAATAATATCCAAAAATGATGAAAAGAAGGACTAGATCATGCCTAAAGAAGAAAATCAAGAACCAAAAGAAGTATATGTAACAATTTATATTCACGAACCAAAGCAAATAACGGAAAGCAAGAGTAACTTTCTTACAAAGAAGGGCGAAATTGTTCGCGTGAAAGGTTTATTAAAAAAAGAAAAGACATGGACAACTTCTTCATATATGATCCAGCTAAAAACTCTGGGATTGGAAGAAAATGCAGATAGCAAGGAAATAATAGACAGATTACTGAATCCAGCTTCAATTATTAATAAGGATGCGAAAGCTTTACTAATGAAATTAGCAGATCAATACGGGGCAATTAAACAAAAGGGCAGGGACAGGCTTGAATATAAGACAGAGCGTTTTAAAAAGAAATGGAAAATGAAAGCACGGCGCGTTGGAGGAGTTTAAGGCAAAATCTCGGCGGATCTCCCCTCTCAGCTGAAATCTCTTCTTCATTGCAAAGGAAATTTGGTATTGAGATATTTATTTGGATATTAGAAAAAAGATAATTTTTTATTCTCTTTATTGATTTACTATTTGATTGAAAAATGCCACGATTACATCGCATTAGAAAAGATATTTTTGTGCTTCGCCCGCGAGGGAATGAGTGGGCAAATGCAAATATTAATATAATTAGGGCTGGGAATCCCACTTTGATTGATTGCGGTTCAACCTTTGATGGAAATGTTAGCTATATCCGGAAGGTTCTAAAATCCTTAGGGATAAATACACTGGATAAGATAATTATTTCTCATTCTCATATTGATCATTGCCAAAACGCAGGAAAGCTTGCGGAGGAGTTTGGTGCAGAGGTAATCGCTCATAAAAATGCAATTCCTATTTTGAAACATAGCAAAGCTGGATTTGAAGCCTTTGAATATTGGGAATTGGTTGAAGAAGCTTTCCCACGCATTTTTCATAGTAGATATAATTGGCTCTATCGTCGTTTGATTTTAATGGGATATAATTTCTTTGTAAATAGACGAGGAAAGAGATTGAATGAAGTTACCACAATTTATGAGGGGGAAATAATAGATCTAGGGAATATTAAATTAGAAGTCTTTTTCACTCCTGGACATAGCGATGATAGTATTTGTTTACTTGAAAAAAGGAATAGAGTTCTTTTTACAGGGGATATGATTCCTTGGACTCCTTACATTCATACAAGTATTGAAGATTTCCGAAATTCCATTTTGAAAATTCTAGCATATTCAAACCAATATGACGTTAAAACGATGGTAAGAGGGCATCAGCGACCCCAAGAAGCGCAAAGTGAAAAACATAATTATCAAATTTTTTTGCGAGATATGGACATTGCTGAAAAACGTATTCTTACCCTACTGAAACAAAAACAACCTCTTACCTCAAAAGGGATGCTGCCTTATATTTTTCGACGAACACATTTTGCACATCAATTGATTTATCGGATCTTGATGAGAACCCAACAGTTTTGGATTGCTAAATATCTTCAAGATTTAGAAGAGAAAAAATTAATCAAATCCATTAAAGAGGGAAATAAAATAGAATATTATTTGGCTTAAGAGATTTAAGCTGGTAAAAAAATGAAAAAAATAGTTATAAAAATAATAATGTAATTTTACCGGGGTACTTAAATGGCACGAACACTTATTTTTACAGGGAAAGGTGGAGTTGGTAAGACGACCTGTGCAGCAGCCACAGCCCTACAATGTGCTAAAATTGGAAAAAAGACACTTGTTTTATCAAGTGATCCGGTTCAGGCACTCTCTGACTGTCTAGATGTAGAATTAGGAGTAGAAGAACCGAGAGAAATTCGAAAAAATCTGTATGGGCTTCAAATCGAATTAGAGCGGGAAATAGAGCAAAATTATGGGGTTGTTAGGAATTTTCTAACACGTCTTTTTCAATCTAGAGGGATTGAAGCTGCTATTGCTAGTGAAATGGTTGCACTTCCAGGTTTAGATGAATTATTTTCCATTTTAAAAATAAGTGAATATATAAATAAATTCGAAGTTATCGTCCTGGATACAGCTCCGACAGGGCATACATTTCGATTGCTCAGTTTTCCTCAAGTCTTTAGTTTGTTTGGGAAATATTTATTACGAATTCAACGGGGGATTATGCGTATTTTTGAACCCTTGCGAGAAACAACAGAACAAGTCGTTCGAACCCCAATTCCTGATGAACTTTTTTTTGGACAGATGCAAGGCTTGATGGAACGGGTGAATGATATGCGAAATCTTCTTGTTGAAACCACAAAAACGACGGTGCGCGTTGTAACTAACCTTGAAAAAATGCCAATTCTAGAAAGTGAACGAGCTCTAACATTTATGAATCTTTATGGTCTAAATATTGACGCACTTTGTATTAATAAAGTTATACCAGAAACGATTAATGATCCATATTTTAAAAAATGGAAAGAAACGCAAAAAAAATATATGCAACGAATAGAAACCACTTTTTATCCTTTAAAATTACTGAAAATTCATTTGAAAGAAGAAGAAGTTATTGGATTAAAATTACTCGAACAAGTAGCAACGGAAATGTATGGTGAAAAAGGTGATCCGACGGAAGTTTATTCCCATGAAAAGCCTTTTACTATTGATACTGATCTCGAAGGAAATATCATTATGACCATTAATTTACCCTTCGTAAAAAAAGGAGAAACAAAAATTCGAAAAAAAGGGGAAGAATTAATTATTGAAATCGGAGATTATAAACGAATTCTCCTTCTTCCTGCTATTGCTAAAAATCTAAAAGTAGGAAGCGCACGTTTTGAGGAGAAAAAACTATTTATTCTCTTTTTAAATAAAGATAAATAAAATTAATATTCCTTTTTTTAAAAAGGTAATCATGAATACCTTTATTGGAAATACCAATATGTCGGACTCTATTGTTCTACATGGTGAAAAGATTGGGCTAACTAGGGGGGGATTATTAGACTTATCCAATCAGAGACTTTCAGATCTTTCAGAAGTCGAAGGACTGGAATCTCTGGGAAAGCTCAAGTATTTGGAACTGAATAATAACAAGATTAGGAATTTAGAAGGGTTAATATTATTAGAAAAATTACCTAAACTACGTTCTTTATCTTTAAATAATAATCAAATTGAAGATTTAAAGGGTTTAGACCATTTTCCTAGAATCGAGAGTTTATTTTGTATGAATAATAAGATAGGAGAGATAAATGGTTTAGATAATTTGACCTCTCTTAAGCATCTAAATCTTTCTCATAATCGGTTATTTGAAATAAAAAAGTTAGATGCATTAATAAATCTCGAGGAACTAGATCTCTCCTATAACAATATACAAATGGTAAAGGGCTTAGAGAATCTAAATAAACTTATCAAATTGAATCTTTCTCATAACGATCCTGCAGAGATCCGCGGTTTAAATACTTTAACAGCACTTCGTTCTTTAAACTTGGAGTACAATCATATTTCACGAATTGAAGGGTTAGATTCACTCAGAAATCTTTCTGAGCTAAATCTGGAGGGAAATCGAATTGGAAAAATCGAAGGGTTAGAAAATCTCACTGAACTCAATGAACTGAATTTAAATAACAACCAAATAAAATTAATTGAGGGGTTATCATCTTTAAAAAATCTGAAAATTTTGCGTTTAAAATTTAATAGTGTTAATAAAATAGATGGTATTTACTCATTAACAGCATTAAAGTATCTAGAACTTGATAATAATCACATTACTGAAATTATTGGAAATGATTTCCCGGTTCAACTCAATCTTGTATTACTTGGATACAATCAGATCAGTTCAGTGCAAAATCTATCAGATAATAAAACGGTTTTTCATCTCGAATGCAATCAAATTACGAATATAGATGATCTTGAAAAGCATCTCCGATATAAACGGATTTTCCTTTTTGAGAATCCAGTTATGAAAGAAGTATTTGAAAAATATCCAGATTGGATTGCATATGGCAGGTATTGGAAACAACAACCAACAGACATTGAATAAAGACCTGCAGTATGTTAAAATGCTTAGAAAAAAGATTTGAATTATAATTTATTCTCTTTTTTTAAGTTATAATAACAAAAATGGCAGATAGGCTCCGATTTTCCATCAGTTATTCGTTCAATATACATGGAACCGCGTTCTGTCACTTTTTCACATAAAACACAACTAACCGTTTCTTGTGCCTTCTTATTTACGTATGATGTAGTCATGAATATACGCCTTTATTGAAGATATTCTTGAAAGTGATTTTAATCATATACATATAAAAGTTACTATTACGGATTAAAATGAAAAAATTCAGAAGGTAAAAATTTACAAATCACCAGTTATTCTCTTCTTATTGAGTATCTCCAACATTGCAGGCATAAAGATACGAATTAATTTTTTGTAAATCTTTGAATGCTCTTGATTTGGTTCTTTAGTCGCCATAAATCGAACCATATTGCGAATAGCGTCTTCATAGGTAGAAAATTTTTTCAGACCAGTAAATCCCAATATTGCAGCACCTAAAGCTGCACCATCTTTATTTTCCGCTACTAGAATAGGCTTTTTGATAACATCTGCAAAAATTTGGCACCACAAATCACTGTTCATGGCACCACCATCAACTCGTAACTCTTGCGTCTTTTTCCCGCCCATCCCTTCCAGCAATGACAGATAAAGTTGCGCACTTAGTGCAGCTGATTCCATAATTGCACGAATAAAATGACCGCGTGTGTGCCCAAAACCTAAGCCATAAATAGAACCTTTCTTGAAAATATAGAGAGGGAGGAATAGCAACCCTTCACTTGCAGGGGGAACTTGAGCTGCTTCGCGCATTAAAGTATCATAGATATTCATATTTTTTTCCTCGCACTCCTTAGTTTGCAGTTGTGAAAAATTATCTCGAAACCATTTTAACGCAGTTCCCGTACCAGGCACAGTTCCCTCGATGACCCATTTCCCCTTTACTACATGGGGCAATGGGAAAATAGGAATATCCCCTGGTCCCGCAATAGGATGATCAACCACATAATCGACGAAAGTGCCGGTTCCTGTGGTGGCTTTGGCTTGACCATCTTGTATGACGCCCAATCCTAACGCGGCGCATTGTTGATCACCGCCCCCTGCTATAATCGGCAACCCTTTTTTCAATCCTAATTCGCCAGCAGCTTCACTAGACAGTTCACCAATGATTTCTCCTGATTGTCGGAGTTCGGGCCATAGATCGAGGGGAATATTATATATCTCCGCCAAATTTGTATCCCATTGTAAAGTATCCAGGTTTAGAATCCCATAAATAGCATTAGAGGGGTCGGTTACAATTTCGCCACATAATTTCATATAGAAAAAGGAATCTGGGGAAATAATTTTGAATGTTTTATTATATAATTCAGGGTGATTGTTTTTGAGCCATAGGATCTTGGGAATTGCTCTTCGAAGACCACCCTCCGTTTGGAATTCTTTTATATCTGTAACCTCTCGCTCATCCATCCACGTTAGTGCTGGATGTAAAATAGCACCAGTTTTATCCATTATGGTAGTTGTTGCTCTATGAAAAGCAGCACATATCCCGATTATGTCAGTTGGATTAATGGCTTTATTATTTACAATTTTGTTACAAGTATTTTTAATTGCATTCCACCAAATCAGTGGATCCTGCTCGGATATTCCGGGTGGTTGTCGTTCAATCTTATATTCTTCATAAAACTTTAAAATTTCTCTACCCTCAATATCGTAGACAATACTACGGGCTCCGGTTGTGCCCACATCAAATACAAGTATAATTTCATTCATCTATATATCCCTCTAAAAATGACTAATCACAACTCACCTTTATAAAAAATTGAGTTTGCTTTAATATATGAAAGATAGAAATTGATTTCGCTTTGTCTTCTCACTTTATCCCACCCAAGTATATCACCCATGATTTCAGCGGTGGCTTCAGCGATTTTACGTTGTTTAGAAGGATCGACTAACCAGCAAATTTCAGTCCGTCGGCAGAGTACATCATTCAAATGGCGTGGAATTTCATGTTGAATTATGTAAATAACTTCTTCTTTTGTCCATGGGAAATATTTGGGTGGATATTTGGGATCTTCCAATAGGCGGGCCCCAAATTTAGGATCTTGTAAAATTTTATTAATAATTGGAAAGGCGCCATGCCCAAATTCATTATATAAATGATCTAAGATATTGGGATCTATTGTTCTTTTTGCAGCCGTATATTGAGGATTTTCTTCAAATTCCTTTCGTTTTAAAGCAATATTAAAGGGTTTTTTCGCTATATTTTTGGCATCAGAGACATCTAATGTACTATTCCTTGTGAGATCTACCTTTTTACTTTTTAAGATATATTTTCGCATTAGATCTTCAGCCATAACCCTGAATGTTGTATATTTTCCACCCACTAACGTAAATAAACCGTCTTCTCGCTCCAAACAAACATGTTTTCGACTAATCTCGCTTTCGGACTTGCCAGGTTCCACGA
>Ga0307375_10003509_pt1 | contig 15413 bp, 11 predicted proteins | sample TR1MG_FD_202531 | JGI IMG/M metagenome (GOLD analysis project Ga0307375, IMG submission 202531) | Soil microbial communities from Risofladan, Vaasa, Finland - TR-1 | ecosystem: Environmental > Terrestrial > Soil > Coastal area > Acid sulfate soil | place: Finland: Risofladan, Vaasa | collected...
TTTCCACAGCAGTTTTGCCGATTATTTCGCAAACTGTGAAACACCAGAGCCGCCCCGGCGCACCCGCAGCCGCATGGCCGTCCATCGCGCGCCGCGCGCTCCCTCACTTGCTCCTCGCACGTCCGTCCCGGTAAAGTGTCTCCGATAGACGAAGCCCGCGCCCGCCCGTCGTTTCCTGTCGAGGCTCCCCGCGCTTTGCACCCATCTTGTTCCCCTGTGAGGTCTTCCTTATGTCGTCTGTGAACGTTTCCGTCGTTCCCCAGCCCGGCACTTCCGCGCCGAACCAGGACCTCGACTCCACCCTCCGCGAAAGCCGCGTCTTTCTCCCTCCGCCCGAGTTCAGCAAGCTTGCCTACATCAAGAGCCTCGAAGAGTACGATGCCCTCTACGCAAAGTCCATTGAAGACCCCGAGGCCTTCTGGGCCGCCGCCGCCAAAGAGCTTCACTGGTTCAAGCCATGGGACAAAGTATTCGAATGGAACCATCCCTGGGCCAAGTGGTTCGTCGGCGGGCAAATGAACCTGAGCTACAACTGCCTCGACCGCCACCTCGACACGCCCCGCCGCACCAAGACCGCGCTCGTCTGGGAAGGCGAGCCCGGCGACGTCCGCCGCCTCACCTACGAGGAACTCCACAGCGAAGTGCAGCGCTTCGCCGCCGCGCTCAAGGCCCTCGGCATCCGCAAAGGAGACCGCGTCGCCATTTACATGGGCATGGTGCCGGAGCTCGCCATCGCTCTGCTCGCCTGCGCCCGCATCGGCGCCGTCCACTCCGTCATCTTCGGAGGATTCGCCGCCACCGCCATCGCCGACCGCGTCAATGACTCCTCCTGCGTCGCCATCCTCACCCAGGACGCCGCCTGGCGTCGCGGCAATGAGATCCCCCTCAAGCGCACCGTCGATGAAGCCCTCGCCCACTGCCCCACCGTCCAGGACGTCGTCGTCCTCCAGCGCACCGGCTCCCACGTCAACATGCTCAAAGGCCGCGACCACTGGTGGCACGAACTCGCCGCCAATGCGCCCGCCGACTGCCCCGCCGAGCCCATGGATTCCGAGGATTCGCTCTACATCCTCTACACCTCCGGAACCACCGGAAAGCCAAAGGGCCTCGTCCACACCACCGGCGGATACGCCGTCCAAACCTACCTCACCACCAAGTACGTCTTCGACCTCAAGGACGACGACGTCTACTGGTGCACCGCAGACATCGGCTGGGTCACCGGCCACTCGTACATCGTCTACGGCCCGCTGCAGAACGGCGCAACCGTGCTCATGTATGAGGGCGCGCCCAACTTCCCTGACTTCTCCCGCTTCTGGAAGATCGTCGACGACCATCGCGTCTCCATCTTTTACACAGCACCCACCGCCATCCGCGCCTTCATGAAGTGGGGCAACGAGCACGTCGAAAAGCACAAGCTCGATTCGCTCCGTCTCCTCGGCACCGTCGGCGAACCCATCAACCCGGAAGCCTGGATGTGGTACCGCGAAAAGATCGGTCACAACCGCTGCCCCATCGTCGATACCTGGTGGCAAACTGAAACCGGAGCCATCATGATCGCGCCCATTCCCGGCGCAGTCCCCGCCAAACCCGGCTCCGCCACGCGTCCCTTCTTCGGCATCCAGCCGGAGGTCGTCACCCGCGAGGGCCACGCGGTCCCCGCAGGCAGCGGCGGCTTGCTCGTCATCCGCAAGCCCTGGCCCGGCATGGCGCGCACGGTCTACGGTGACCCCGAGCGCTATAAGCGAACCAACAGGAGCGACGTCCCCGGCTGCTACTTCACCGGCGACGGCGCGCGCATGGATTCCGACGGCTACTTCTGGCTCATGGGCCGCGTCGATGACGTCATCAACGTTAGCGGCCATCGCCTCGGCACCATGGAGGTCGAGTCCGCCCTCGTCGCCCATCCCAAAGTGGCGGAAGCCGCCGTCGTCGGCCGTCCCGACGACCTCAAAGGCCAGGCCATCGCCGCCTTCGTCACGCTGGAAACCGGCCAGGAGCCCTCGAACGAGCTCAAGGATGAGCTGCGCAAATGGGTCACCAAGGAAATCGGAGCCCTCGCCCGGCCAGACGACATTCGCTTCACCGAGATGCTGCCCAAAACCCGCTCCGGAAAAATCATGCGCCGCCTCCTGCGCGACCTCGCCACCCACGGCGAAATCAAAGGCGACACCACCACCCTCGAAGACTTCACTGTCATCGCCAAGCTCCGCGAAGCCGAAGAAGGCTAAGGGACCAGCTCAGCGAAGAATCCGAGGAAGGGTAGGGAACTGGAACAACGAATGCGCTGTCCTCTTGACCGAGTCTGCACAGCAGGTGAGTCGAAAGATCCGCGGTTGCGTTTCGCAGCTTCCGTATAGCTGGTGACCCCACCGGAGCGTCGCCAAGCTATCGGGAAATTCCTTGCCACAAGCCGACAGATAAGGATCGATCTGATCCTCGATGAGGGCCTCCCGCTTGCCAACTTTCCGCAGGGTGTCGGGTATGGAGCGCAGAGAAACGGAATCCCCTCAGAACTTCGAGAGCACCTGCTGCGCCAGCGCCTTTTCGACGGCTTTCCTCTTGTCCATCGTGAGGGCGCTGCTGTACACCGCTATCTTGAAGGCCCCGGTGCCCTTCCTCACCGAGAGTGCGCCCAGCACAAGATAATAGGCTTCATCGCCAACACCGCTGGCCGTTGTTCTCTCCGCGCTTGCCAACGCGCCTTTGCCCGCGTTGAAGAATTGCATCGTCAGAATCTGGAGCGTCACCGCTCCGCCGGTCGGTATGGTCCATGTGCACGTCGTCTTAAAATTCGGCATCACGTAGGTACCCTGGCCGACGGTCGACCCAAGGGTCGAACTCACCTGGGCCGCAGTCAGCAATGAGCAGGCGTCCGTAGGCGGCGCCGCAAATGCCGGCACTATGCCTGCGGTGAGCAGGACGAAGGCGACGAGTGGGATTACGCGAACTGTGGGATGCATCGGAGACCTCCCTTTGCTGAATTGTCAGAACGGATTCTGGTCATTGCGTTGGATTGAAAGCAACGTCAGGACCGCAAAGTCCGAAGTATGCGAGGGATTATGCGCTCAAGCTGGGTTCCGCTGCAAGTGGCAGGACTGAACGCGTTGTTGGAGGCACTGGATATGTCCGCATGCTCGACGGACAGATTCGCGGAGCTGCGAGCCAGGCGGTTCCGGGCCACTCTGGAAAGCTCAAATCACTTGGCGGGTGCCCATCAAGATCCGGATTTTCGAAACTGGGTAGGCAACACCGCACACCCGCCAACCTGTCACCCAAGCCCCCGCCGGAGGGAGCGAGCAACAGGCTCCAGCCCCCGGAACAACAGCACCGAGAGATCCGCGGTTACTTTCTTATTCGACTCGCAGACTTGCTGACTCACAAACACCAAGACGCCGGCTTTCGCCGACGCCTCGTCATTTTGCAATCCTTCCGCCGTTCTTAGAACGCGTACACCACGCCAAAAAGTGCGCTGCCGTTCCAGCGCTTGTGCGGCGAGTCGCCTGGCTGGTAGGGAACCAGCGTGAACGAGGATTCAATGTCGTCCCCGCCCAACCGCAGCGACATCCGCTTGTTCAGCTTGTAATCCATGCCCATGCCCATGCCGCCCGCAAAGGAAATTGTGGGAGCGATGCTCACGTTGCCCGTGTGCGCGCCGCCCAGCAGCGCGTGGGCATAGATGCTTGCCCGCCCGTACAGCGGCGCATGCAGCTCCGGCCCAATCAGGAACAGGTCCACCGACGGATCGCCGACAAGGGCATTGGACTGCGTCACAGCCCACGCATAATGGCCACCCTGCGCCGTCAGGCCAAAGAACCGGCCCCAGTTCCGCGTCGCGGAAACAGTAACGCCCATCACGCCGCTGCGTGACTGGTTGATCTGGTTCAGGCTCGTGTATCCCCAGCCGACAAACGCATTATATTTGTAAACAGGGGTGGTCACCGGGGCAGGAGTTTTTTCCTCTTCCACTTGACCGTGGGCCGGCCGCGGCATCAGCACCACCGCCATCGCGGCCAGAAGCAGAAACGCAAACGCTCTCTTCAATTGCAAACTCTCCTTAAGAAACCTTGCCGGGGCGGCGCATCCGGCCTCGCAGATTTCCCCTCAGGGAAGCGGGCGCCGTTTCATTGATCCGGTACCTCAATAGACTAACCGTTCCACCCTGTTTCCACGAAGCGCCCGGAACAGCCCCGCGCCCGTCCAGCCGTCTGGTCTGCGCGTACTCCTCGGACGTTCGCCGGAGGCAGAGGAAAGCGCCTTTCTGTTCCGCCTGCCGGTTGGCCCGCCTCAGTTGCCGGGGGTGGGCAGTTTGCAGCAGTCGCCCGCCGCGGCCGGCTCGTTGGCGCCCGCGTCCAGCACCAGCTTCCAGGTGCCGTCCGCCTGCTTGCGCCAGACGGTGATGTATCGCCCGCTCGTAGTCACCGGATTGCCGCTGGCATCCTTGCTGTGCCCCTCGTAGTGGCCCCAGGTGTAGCCCATGTCGCCGACGGGGCTCATCACTGCGTCGGTCGGCGTCCACGTCAACTGGTAGTCCTTCGGGGACCAGGCAGCCGCGCGCGCAATCGCCACCTTGCCCACCACCGGAGCCTTCCCGTTGCCCAGCAGCACCGCATCGTCCGCAGACCACTTGGCAAAAGCCGCTCCGCCCAACTCGGCAACGTCCTTGGCAAACCGAGCCTCCAGCCCGAACAGAAACATCTTGCCCGGCGTCATCGTGGTATCAGCCAGCGGATTCGGCGCAGCCGCCTGCGTCCCGGGCTCCAGAACCTGCCCGAACAGCGGTGTCCCTAAAATCAGCGCCACCATCAGCAATCCCCAGCCCGCAGCCTTCGCAGCACCTTGCACGTCGTCGCCTCCTCAGTCCTTTTCAGGCTAATTCAATTCCGCGCACCGCCCCAAACCTGTCTGCGCTGAAGCGCTTGGCCCGTCTCCGCGGCCCACCGCTATCTTTGGCTCTGTTGAAACATTCGGGCTCTCGTCATCCTGCCGATTGCTATACTAGGGTGACGCAACGGAGCGCCGCTCAGCGGAGCCATGCGGGTCCCTGGGCGGAGTCTTCGCGTAGGCACAAATCCTGTGCCGCGGTTGCAAGGTCCCGCTGCGCCGAGTGGCCTCTTCTTGGATTCCCGGCTTTTCCCGGGGGAAGGATGCGCATGGGGACATTGCTGGGCAACATCCATTCGCCTGCAGACGTAAAGAATCTGAACGACGCGCAGATGACTGAGCTGGCCGAAGAGATTCGAGCTTACCTCATTCAAACCCTGTCCAAAACAGGTGGTCATCTCGGGCCCAACCTCGGCGTCGTGGAGCTTACCCTCGCACTGCACATGGTCTTCAACACCCCCGAGGACAAGCTGCTGTTCGACGTCAGCCACCAGGCCTACGTCCACAAGCTCCTCACCGGCCGCCGCGATCGCTTTGAGACCATCCGCCAGCCCGGCGGGCTCAACGGCTTCATGCTCCGCACGGAGAGTGAGCACGACTGCTACGGCGCCGGACACGCCGGAACCGCCCTTTCCGCTGCTCTGGGCATGGCCGTCGCCCGCGACCTCGCTGGCGGCAATGAGCACGTCGTCGCCGTCGCCGGAGACGCCGCCTTCACCAACGGCATCTCCTTTGAGGCGCTCAACAACATCGCCGAGCAGACCAAGCGCCTCATCGTTGTGCTCAATGACAATGAGTGGTCCATCGACCGCAACGTCGGCGCCATCGCCCGCTACTTCCACAGAATCGTCACCAACGAGCACTACCGCAACTTCCACGAGTCTGCCGCTCGCCTGGTCGAGCGCTTCGGCGGCAAGACGGCCGTCACCGTCGTTCGACGCGCCGAAGAAGCCGCCAAAAGCATGCTCTGGCCCTCGGTCCTCTTCGAGGAGTTCGGCCTGCAGTACTTCGGCCCCATCGACGGCCACAACATTCCGCTGCTCGTCGAGACCTTCAAGTTTCTCAAGGCCGAAAACCGCCCCGTCTTGCTCCACGTGCTCACACAGAAGGGCCGCGGTTACAAGCCTGCGCTCGACGGGCAAAAGAAATTCCACGGCCTCGGACCCTACGATCCGGAAACCGGCAAAACCACTCCGGCAGCCCAACTCACCTACGCTGAGGTCTTCGCTAATACGCTCGTTCAGCTCGCCACGGAGGATGAGCACGTGGTGGCCATCACCGCGGCCATGCCCAACGGAACCGGCCTCGATCTCTTCCGCCCGCACCATCCACGCCGCTACTTTGATGTCGGCATCGCCGAGGAACACGCCGTCATCTTCGCCGCCGGCATGGCCACGCGCGGCTACCGGCCCGTCTGCGCCATTTACAGCACCTTCCTCCAGCGCGCCGTCGACCCCATCATCCACGACGTCGCCCTGCAAAACCTCCCCGTCGTCTTCTGCATGGATCGCGCCGGCCTCTCCGGCGACGACGGTCCCACCCATCACGGACTGTTCGACATCGCATATTTGCGCGGCGTGCCGGGGATGATTCTGATGGCGCCATCGAACGAAGACGAACTGGCTGACATGATGAAGACCGCCCTGCAACTGCCCGGACCCAGCGCCATCCGCTACCCGCGCGGCGTGGGCGTCGGCGTAGCGCGTAAAGCAGAGCCGCAGGTGCTCGAAGTGGGCAAGGCGGAAGTGATCAGCGACGGGTCCGATGTGGCCATCCTCGGCCTTGGCCCCATGCTCGCGCAGGCACGCGAACTGGGCCAGAAGCTGGACCAGGCGGGTTTCTCCGCCGCCGTCATCAATCCCCGCTTCGTCAAGCCGCTGGACCGCGCAATGCTCGAAGCCTACGCGCACCGCGTGGCCGCATTCGTCACCTTCGAGGACCACGTCCTCATGGGCGGCTTCGGCTCCGCCATCGTGGAGGCGCTCGACGAGATGGGGGTCATCCTGCCGGTCATCCGCATCGGCTGGCCTGACCAGTTCATTGAGCACGGCAAGGTGGACGCACTCCGCGCCAAGTACGGTCTCACCGTGGACGCGGCGCTGGCCCAGGTGCTTCCTCTGCTGGCGAAACGGCAAAGGCGAACGCTCGTTGCCAGCTAAGCATTCTGCCAACACAACCAGACCGTGGCGTCTCGGGACGGACCTCCTTGCATGCTTCTGCAGTTTCCTGCGAGGTAGCGCCCAAGAGAGGCTTGGTCACGGCGGAGCAAATGGGCTGAGCCTTCCACGCGAATCCGTATGCGACAATCCTTTCGAGACCCCTTTGCCTATGCGATCCCGCCTGACCTTCCCGGCCTGTAGAACCCTTCTGGTCGCGATGTGCGGATGGATGCTGCTCGCATTGTCGCTTTGGGCCCAGCAGGCGCCGCCGCAGCCCGCGCCGAATCCGCCACTGGTGCTCAGCGGCGGCACCGTTGTGGACGTGTCGGACTGGGGTCGCTCGGCAGGCGATCTGCACAATGCCATCGTCATTGTCAGCGACGGCCACATCGTGGAGGTGGGCCCGGCCTCGTCGATTCCCATTCCCAAAAACGCGCGCATCATCGACTGCACCGGGAAATATCTCATCCCCGGCCTGGTGGATGGCTTCGCCGGCATGAACAGCCAGGGCCAGGCCAATGCCGATCTCTACATGGGTGTCACCACCGTCGTCGCTGTGTCTGACAGTCGGCGCGGCCACGTCGACTTTCGCGCCAATCCCCGCCCCCATCTCTACCTGACGGACTCCATCGGGACCACGGACAACTGGAGCCTGCTCATCGGTTCCAAAGACTGGACAGAAAAACTCAAAGAAGGTGCGCACCCGGTGGAACTCAGCCCCGAGGACACCTCGCGCCAACTTGTGGATACCATGCACCACGGCACCCGCGTGCTCCGGCTGGGGGCAGACATCACCGCCGCCAACACGCAGTGGATCATCACCCGGGCGCACCAGATGGGCCTCATCACCTACGGCGAGTTCGTGGCCACGCCCTATCGCGTAGGCATTGAGGGCGGAGTGGACGCGCTGGTGCACATGGGCCATTACGAGTTGGGAGTCGTTCCCGATGAACTGCAGCAGCCCCTGGTGCAGGACCCCTATGGCTCAGCGGCCAACACGGCCTTTGACTACGCACAGCACCTGCCCCCGACAGACCCGCATCTGCGCACCTACGCCCGGTTCATCGCCTCGCATCATGCCGCGCTCATGCCCACCCTCAGCACTTACTTCCTGCGCCTGCCCGGCCATCGCAACCTTTGGCACGAACCGGCAGCCGCTTTTCTCAATCCGGCAAATCTGAACAACCCGCCGGATCCCTCAACCGGTGAACTCGTCTATCCCCTCGCCTACTGGGCTCGCCACATGCCCGGCATGACGCAGCGCTGGATGGAAGAAAACCAGCGCAAAAAGGCCGACCAGGCCGCCATGCGCCTATGGCGGATCAACAGGACGCTGTTCATGGCTCATCCGCACTATCTGGCCGGCTCCGGTGCGCCAGTGGACGGTTCCATGCCCGGAATCTCCATTCACACCGAGCTGGAAATGCTGGTGCGTCTTGGCCTTTCTTCCAGAGAGGCGCTGGCCGCTGCCACTAACAATTACGCGCTGCAGTTCGGCTGGACCGAGTTGGGGCAGATTGCCGCCGGCCGCCGGGCAGACATCCTGGTTGTTGATGGGGATCCCACCGTAAACATCTGGAATGCCCGGCGCATCTCCGTGCTCATCCTCGATGGCAAGGTGGTTGATCGCGAGGCGCTACTTCAGAATCGCGACTAGGTTGGATTCGTGCCGGCCTCTGCACTTGGGAGAAACCTTCCGAATCGGTTAACGTATCGATAGGGCGCACCCGTTGCGCCAGGCTGGCAGAGGACACCATCGAAATTCGACACAAGCGCAATTCCCGGCTCGGGCATCGTAACAAAGTGCTTTTACTGATCGCCGCCTACAAGCTGGTGCAGGCCACCGTCATTGCTCTCATCGGCGTGGGTGCATTGCGTTTGCTGCACAAGGACATTGGCGACGTGCTGGTCAGCGTTGCTTCGGCACTTCGCTTCAATCCCGAGTCGCGGCTGGTCAACTTCGTCCTGGACAAGGCTTCCATCGTCAACGATCCGCTGCTGCGCCGGATTGGAGTGGTGGCCTTCTTTTACGCGGGCCTCAGCCTGGCGGAGGGCGTCGGACTCTTCCTGGAAAAGGCCTGGGGTGAGTACCTGACCCTGTTCATCACGGCCTCGTTCCTTCCCTGGGAAGTTTTCGAAGTCTTCAAGCGTCTCACCTGGATCCGGGTTGCGCTACTGGTGGTGAACACGCTGGTGTTTCTCTATCTGCTCAAGGCGGTTACGGAGCGGCAAAAGCAGACCAGCTAGTAGCGGCACGCCACTTCTTCGCTTTTTGTTTGCCTTTATACTGTCCTGGGCAGCTTGGGAAGTGCCGAGTGTGCCACGGGAACCCTTATGTTAAACACTAGATGTTGTGGGGTAGCTCCCCATCGCTCCCATTAGCCGGAAATCCGCGGCTTCGAAGGCCGCCCCCCCAAGAAAACTCAAAGAATCACAGACTTTCAACAGCATTAGCGCTTGGAAGGCGTGGAGATGTGGCATATTATTGTCACTGAAGTGGAGTAAAAGGGAGCAAAGGGGAGCAAAGAGGCTGGCTCTCAAGCAAACTTACCCCATTTCTGTTCCCGAGAGCGGGTAGACCGGGCGTTTTGGATGTCCGGGAACCAGTTTGGGCAACTGCGAAGGCAAGTTCGGACGGAAGAGGTTAGGGCAATGTTCAGAGGCAATCATCCCGCGAAGGTGGACGAGAAGGGGCGCTTGAAGATGCCCTCTGCCTTCAAGCAGCTGGTGGATGCCTCCAACGTGACCCAGTTTTATGTGACCAGCACGGACGGCAGGAGCGCCGAAATCTGGCCTTTGCCGGAGTGGGAAAAGCGGGAAGCGCAGCTCGCGGAATCCAGCACGATGGACGACGCAGTGCGGAAGTATCTAAACCTGACCAGCTACTACGGGCAGCAGGTAGAGATGGACAGCCAGGCGCGCCTGCTGCTGCCGCAGATTCTCCGCAGCTCCGCCAGGCTGGATGCTGAAGTGACGGTTTTTGGCATGAGGACCTACCTGGAAGTTCATAACCGGGAGGCCTTTGAGCAGAATCTGCCTGCCAATGAGTTGACGGCAGAGGATCGCAAGGCGATGGCCGCGATTCTAAGCCGCAAGAGTTGAAGGGCCAACCCCCAAGGGGGACACATGACGAATCCGAGTGAACGCCATGTGCCAGTTCTTTGCAAAGAAGCGATCGAATATCTCCATGTGCGCGCAGGAGCCACTGTGGTGGACTGCACGCTTGGCATGGGCGGGCACGCTGTGGAAATTGCCCGTCTTCTGGGACCGCAGGGCCGGTTGATTGGATTTGACCGGGATCCCGAGGCGCTGGCGCTTGCCAAGCTCCGCATTGCCCAGGTCTGCAATGAGCTGGGCGAGCGCGCTCCAGTCATTGAGCTTGTCGGGGAAGCCTTCAGCTCCATCGGCAAGCATGTGGAGCCCGCTCAGGTGGACGGCTTGCTGGCAGATTTTGGCGTGAGCAGTCTGCAGCTGGACGAGGCGCACAGGGGATTCAGTTTCAGGGCGGACGGACCGCTGGATATGCGTATGGATACGCGCTCCGGCCCGACCGCCGAACAAGTGGTGAATGAGGCGAGCGAGCGCGAGCTGGCAGACCTTATTTACGAATACGGAGAGGAAAGGAGGTCGCGGAGAATCGCCAGAGCCATTGTTCGAGGGCGGCCGGTGACCAGCACAGGGCAGCTTGCCCGGCTGGTTGCTCAAGCCGCCCCGGCAATGAAAAAAGACAGCATTCATCCGGCGACAAGGACGTTCCAGGCTCTCCGGATTTATGTGAATCGCGAGCTGGATGAGATCGGCGCGCTGCTGGAGGCCGCACCCAGGTTGCTCAAGCCCTCCGGCCGGTTAGTGGTCATCAGTTTTCACTCGTTGGAAGATCGCATTGCAAAAGACAGTCTTCGAGAAGGGGCGAGGCAGGGAATCTGGAGCCTCCTGACAAAGAAGCCGGTGGTGGCCGGCGAGGAAGAAACGGAAAGCAACCCGCGCTCACGGAGCGCAAAGATGAGAGCAGCAGAGCGAACGGCAACAAGGATTTGAATCTGCCAGAGCAGGAGAATGACCATGGCGGCATGCACCACAACCTATTTTGAGACTGGCCGAGGCTGGACCAGCCGCGTGGCCGAGCGCAACGCAGCGCTGCTGGCGCAGCAGCCCATGCGCCGCAGGGGAGCGCGCACGCCGGAAGTGAGCTTTTTCAAGCATTTTGACAACTCCCGGCTGGTGAAGGCGTCAGACCCGGTGCGCGTCGGCCAGATGCGCACATTTTCGGCTGCCGTTACGGTTCTGCTCTCGCTTGTCATGATTTACGGCCTACAGCACTTCACTGCGATTGAGGGATCCTATCGCGTGGAGTCAGAGAAGCAACAGGTGAAGCAACTGCGGGAAGAGAACCGCCAGCTGCAACTGAATGACGCCGAGCTTGCCCGCCCCGGTCGGATTGACGGGCTGGCCCGCCAGATGGGTCTGGCTGCGCCGGAGCCCGGACAGGTCGTGCACGCCTATGCCCATCCGGATGCAAGCGCGCCGGCCCTGGCACAATTGACTCCTCCTCCTCCTCCAGCACAGTAGACTGGCAGGTGAGGACTGAATCGCGAGCGATTCGCCATGCAGCAAACTCTCCGAGCCAACCGAACCCGCAGTACCATGCCGCGCGCCGTGCCCATGAAGCTGGCGCGCTTCTGGCTTGTATGCCTGCTGTTTTTGTTCTGGGCTCTGGCCATTACCGCCCGGCTGTTCTGGCTGCAGGTGGTGCATCACCACGAGTACGTGGAACGGGCGGAAAGGCAGCAGCAACGGACCCTGGAAGTGGCTCCGCGGCGGGGCATCCTGTACGACAGGAATATGCGTCAGCTTGCCATGACCGTCCAGGTGGACTCCATCTATGCGGAGCCTACAGAAATTGACGACAAGCGAGCCGCCGCGCGCACATTAACGGCGATTGTGCACGTGGATCCAGAAGATAGGCGCACGACAAAAACAGCAATTGAGGATCGGCTGGAGCACGGCCGGAGCTTTGCCTGGGTTGCGCGGCGCGTCAAGCCGCAGGTGGCAGCCCGCGTTCGCGCGCTGAACATGAAAGGCATCTATTTCCAAAAAGAGTTTCAACGCTTTTATCCGGACAACCAACTGGCCGCGCAGGTGCTGGGCTATGTGGGCCTCGACGACAACGGGCTGGGAGGCCTGGAGCAGCGGTTTGATTCGCGGCTGCATGGAAAGCCGGGCGAGGTGTTCGCGGCCATGGATGCGCGCCGCCGCGTGCTCGGATCCACTGAGCATGACCCGGAGCCGGGACAGAACCTGCAACTCACGATTGACGAGAATATCCAGTTCATGGCGGAGCAGGCACTGGACCACGCCATGGCGAAGACGCAGGCGCTCAACGGCACAATCGTGGTGCAGGACGTGCATACCGGGCAGATTCTGGCGCTGGCCATTCGACCCACCTTCAACCCGAACGACTTTCGACATGCGACGCCGGCCCTGCTGCGCGACCACGCCGTGAGTGACGTGTATGAACCCGGATCCGTGTTCAAGCTGGTTACCTATTCTGCCGCGCTGGAGCAGCATGTCGCCAAGCCGGATGACATGATTGATTGCCAGGGAGGACAGATCACGCTCGCGGGGCGCGTCATCCACGATGACAAGAGCGACCGTGGCATGGGCGTTGTGACCGTAGCCACTGCGCTGGCTCGCTCCAGCGACGTGGCTGCGATCAAGCTGGCCCTTAGAGTGGGCCCGGACCGCTTCTACCAGTACATTCGCGCGTTCGGCTTCGGGAGCCGCACAGGAATGCAACTTCCCGGCGAGACGCGCGGACTGCTGCGCCCGCCCAGCAAGTGGAACGGCTCCTCCATCGGCTCCATAGCCATCGGGCAGGAGGTGGGCGTCACGCCGCTGCAACTGGTCTCCATGGTTTCCACGATTGCAAACGGAGGAATGTACCTGCCTCCACGCGTGCTGATGCCGGGACAGGTGAGTCATCCTGCGGGCGCGCAGAGCGCGGATCTGCAGCCGGCTCCTTTCCGGCTCAATGAGGATATTCCCAATCCGCTGCCGCCGGGTGCGCATCGGGTGATCTCCACCCTCACTGCGGCAGAGATGCGCAGGATGATGGAGGGTGTGGTGCTGTATGGCTCGGGCAAGAATGCGCAGCTCAACGGATACTCCTCGGGCGGCAAAACCGGCACTGCACAAAAAGTGGATCCGGTCACGCATCTTTATTCCAAGACGATGCATATTGCGTCCTTTGCGGGCATAGCGCCCATCAACGACCCCGCGATCGCCGTGGCGGTGATTCTTGACTCTCCCAAAGGCCAGTATTACGGCGCCCAGGTGGCTGCCCCAGTCTTCGCGGAGGTCGCACAGGAAGTGCTCGAGTATCTCGGTGTCCCTCACGACATTGCAGTGAGACCGCCGCAAACTGCGGCGCCGAAGAACGTGGTGGTTTCTGAAGACGACACGGAGGCAGATCAGGACGACGTGAACGCCCTGTTTGCCGCGGTCAATGATCTGCCGGCGGATGATCCGCTTCGTGCTCCGCTGGAGCAAGAGGCAACAACCCAGGCAGAGCCCGCGGCCGCGCCGAGACCCACCGCCAAGAAGAAAAGCGTGAAGGCTCCTGCAAAGAAGCAGACTTCTGGCCCATCGGCACCGCCGCAAACAGAGAAAGCAACATCCGCAGTTACCGTGAATTCTGGAGAGAGCCTGACGGTGCCGTCCCTCATCGGTCTTCCCGTGCGCAACGTAATTGAAAAGGCGGCGGAGGCTCGGCTCGATGTGCAGATTCTTGGCAGCGGCATTGCGCGCGAACAGGCTCCGGCGCCCGGGACGAAGGTCTCGCCGGGTACAAAGATTGTCGTGAAGTGCACGCGCTGAAAAGCTTCGACTCGCTCCATCCGAACCGGTCCCACGGTCTACAATCGAGCACGGAATGAACTGGAAGCAACTTGTTGAAGAAGTGTCGGCGTTGGGCGCTGCGGGCGACTCTGAAGAGTCGATTCTCGGCGTTGAATATGACTCGCGACGTGTCCGTCCGGGAGCGGTGTTTGTGGCGATGCGCGGCGGTTCCACGGACGGCAACCGGTATATTGAGAAGGCGATTGCCGTGGGCGCCAGCGGAATTCTCACGGACTCATCCCATAGCTTTGACCATCTGATGGTCTACCATGCGGGCCTTCCAGCTCTTGAAGTGGAGCATGGCCGGACCGCGTTGGCGCAGGCATCGGCGGCTTTCTTTGAACATCCGGAACGGAAACTGTCCGTCACGGGCATCACCGGCACCAACGGCAAAACGACGACGGCATACCTGACGGACGCTCTGCTGAATATTGCAGGGAGAAAGACGGTGATGGTCGGCACCGTCGAGTACCACGTGGCCGGAGAGGTGCGCACTTCGGTTCACACCACCCCGGAGTCGCGCGACCTGTTTGCCCTGATGGCAGAAGGCGCTGAGTGCGGAGCCACGGAACTTGTGACGGAGGTTTCCAGCCATGCACTGGACCAGGGGCGCGTGGCCTGCGTTCCGTTTGACGTGGCAGTGTTCACCAACCTCACGCGGGATCATCTGGACTATCACGAGACCATGGAGAAGTACTTCGCCGCCAAACGGCTGCTGTTTGACGGGACCGTATATCCGGCGCCGCGCGTTGCCGTGGTGAATGCAAACGACCCGCACGGGAAGCAGCTTGCGGATGCCGCAGCCAGAGCGGGCGCGGAAGTTCGCACCTATGGAGTCGGCCGGGGTGAATGGCGGGCGGCAAAGTTTGAGCTGAATCCCGGGGGCGCCACCATCGAACTGGAGACACCTTTCGGGAACGCGACGGTCGCGTCGCTTCTGGCAGGGGAAGTGAATATCCTGAACGTGCTGGCCGCATGCTGTGCTGCCCATGCGCGCGGCGTTGCCTTCGCCGATCTTGTGGCCGCAATTCCGCAGCTCAAGCCGGTACCTGGACGTTTTCAGCCCGTGCACGCCGGGCAGCCGTTTACCGTTATCGTGGACTACGCTCACACGGATGACGCCCTTCGCAACCTGATCGCGCTGGCGCGACAGATGGTGAGTCGAGAGGTCGCATCGGGGCGCGTGGTGACAGTCTTTGGCTGCGGCGGTGACCGGGACAGAACAAAGCGCCCGAAGATGGGTCAGGCCGCGGGTGAGGGAAGTGATTTTGTGGTTGCGACGAGCGACAATCCGCGATCCGAGGATCCCCTTGCCATCCTTGCTGAGATTGAGCCGGCGCTGATGAGCACCGGAGTCGGCTACACGATAGAAGCCGATCGAGCCGCCGCCATCCGGCTGGCGCTGGAAATGGCGCGGCCGCAGGATGTGGTTCTTATCGCCGGCAAAGGGCACGAAACCTCGCAGATTCTGGCAGA
>Ga0307375_10003510_pt1 | contig 15407 bp, 10 predicted proteins | sample TR1MG_FD_202531 | JGI IMG/M metagenome (GOLD analysis project Ga0307375, IMG submission 202531) | Soil microbial communities from Risofladan, Vaasa, Finland - TR-1 | ecosystem: Environmental > Terrestrial > Soil > Coastal area > Acid sulfate soil | place: Finland: Risofladan, Vaasa | collected...
GGAAAAACCGCGGATGCGGTTGTAGTCGTTGGGTATGGTGCTCGCGCCGCGCGGAAACTCGCCCATCTTGAGGCGGTTGGGCGTGGTGTCGGCGCCGAAGCGGGCGCGGATCTCGGCCTCGGCCTCGGGATGCAGCAGCAGATCGACGCCGGCCGCTGCCGCGGCGCAGGCGCGCGTATGGTCGTCCGGCGTCGCGCCTATGCCGCCGAAGCTGAACACGATGTCGGGGCCCGCGAGCGTGCGCTTCAACGTGGCCGTGATCAGTTCGGGGTCGTCGCCCAGGTATTCGCACCAGGCGAGCGTGAGGCCGCGGCTGCGCAGAATCGCGATCAGCTGCGCCATGTGTTTGTCCTGGCGCTTGCCGCGCATGATCTCGTCGCCGATGATGAGTGCGCCGAAAGGCATCTGTTTTCTCCTTCGAAGTTCCTATTGGGTCGCGACCGGCTCTTCGCGCAGTTGCGCCAGGCGCGCCAGGCAATAATGGATGAAAGCGAGGCCGCCGTAAACCGGCGCGAAAAATCCGAGTATCGGTATCATGCCGAACAGCGCAATCGCGATACCGAGCAGGAACAGTTCGCCGCGGTAGCGCCGGATGAGCGTTTGCATTTCCCAGCCGCTGGCATGCTCCGCCAAGGCATCGTAGCGGAACACGCGCTGGTTGAGATAGCCGAACAGCGCAATGGTCAGCAGCGGCCATAGCGGCGGGAACAGCCACAGCGGCAGCGATAGCACAAGCAGCAGGCCGAACCAGGCCAGTGCCGCCACGCTGTTCCACAGGCTGCCGGCAAAGCCGCCGCCCTGCCGGCGGTCGAGCTGCGAATAGCTTTGCTCTGCCACGTGTTTGACCATCGCGGGCATCGCGAACACGCCGATGATCAGCACCGCCGTGATCAATACCAGCGGCAGGAACAAGAGCACGAGCAGGATCCAGGCGAGATGCGTGGCGAGGAGCGTCAGCGGCCACACGCTGATCGCCCAGGCGATTATGTCGGACTGCTGGAACTGCAGCTGCAGCCAGGCCGCCGCCTGCGACCAGAACGCGAACGCCAATCCCAGCCACAGCACCAGCGCGATCGCCACCGGCCACAGCATCAGCAGCAGCATGCGCGGATGCAGCAGACTGGCGACCGCCCTGATCAAGGCCTTGGTAATTTCACTCACGATTGATCTTTCCGCAATGCATGACAATGCTAATCCAATAATGTCATTCCGAGGGCAACGCCCGAGGAATCTGCTTTTGCATGTGGAAACAGCAGATTCCTCGCTTCACTCGGAATGACAGAACCGGGACAGTTATGCACGCCAACAAGCCATTGGTCTTCACCGCTGCATACTCTGCCACATTTTCTGCAGCCGCTTCACCGACACCGGCACGGGCGTGCGCAATTCCTGCGCGTAGAGCGACACGCGCAGTTCCTCCAGCAGCCAGCGGAACTGCTCCAGCTGCGGATCGGCCACGCCTTGCTTTCTTTGCTTCAGATCTTCGCGCTGCCAGGTCTGCCACAGCGGATTGAACTCGGCGCTCCAGCGCGCATCGCGCGCCGGGTCGGCGCGCAGCTTCTCCACGCGCAGCGCCACCGCCTTGAGGTAGCGCGGGAAGTGCTGCAGCCGTTCCCAGGCGGTCGCGGCGATGAAGTCCTTGGTCAGCAGGCGCGCGAGCTGCTCGTCGATCTCGCGCTGCGCCTGCGGAAAGTTCTTCAGCCCCTGCAGCTTCTTCCCCAATGCCTGATGCTCGGTGAGTATGCTGCCCACGAGACGGCAGATCTCCTGCGCCAAAAGCGACAAACGCGTCTTTCCCTCGTCGCAGCGCCGCAGAAACTCCGCCTGCATCGTGGGCAGGGGCTCCGCCATGCAGGCGCGATCGAAAGTCACGCGCAGCAACTGGTCCTTGAGCGAGGCGGCATCGCCGAAGGGCAGGAACTGCATCACCAGGTCGCGCAGCCCAGGCAGATTTTTTTCCAGGTATTTCGTCTGCTCCTTCAACTGCAGCATGAACAGCCGCCGCAGGCCGTCGCGGTGCAGTGCGCGCGCCTTCTGCGGCGCATCGAGCACTTCGAGATCCACACTATCGCCGCGATCGACCAGCGCCGGATAGCCGATCAGGGTCTGCGCGCCCTGGCGTATTTCCATGATCTCCTGCAGTTCGCCGAAATTCCAGCCGGTGATGCCTGAAAGCGCGGCCTTAGGCTGGGCGATGGCGCTGAACTGCTCGCCCGCCTGCTCGCCCAGCTCCGCGCGCAACTGCGCCAGGTTCCTGCCCATCGCGAGCTGCCGGCCATGCTCGTCGACCACCAGAAAATTCATTGCCAGGTGCGCCGGCAAGAGCTCAGGGCGGAAGCCGTCGAGCGGCAGCACCAGGTTGAGCTCCTCGCGCGCGTAGCGGGCGATGGCCTCGGCGAGCGTAAGCTCATCCGCGCGCTGCGGCTCCGCCGCCGTCGTCGCGCCGTATTGGTTGGCGAATTGTTCGGCGAATTCGGGCAGTGGCCCGAGCTTGTGGCGAATTTTCTGCGGCAGGGTTTTCGCCAGCAGCGCCACCTTCTCCTTCAGTAGACCCGGCACCAGCCAGTCGCAGCGTTTGGCCGAGAGCTGATTCAATGCGATCAGGGGGACGGTCAGCGTGATGCCGTCGCGCGGATTGCCCGGGTCGTGCAGGTATTCGAGCGCGTAGCTGCGCGCGCCGATCGCGAGCTGGTGCGGAAACTGCGCGGTGGTGATGCCCGCCGCCTCGTGCCGCATCAGGTCTTCGCGCTTGAGGTAGAGCAGCTTCGGGTTGTTCGCCTCGGCGTCGCGCCGCCAGTGCTCGAACGCGGCGCCGTTGTGGATGCCCCCTGGAATCAGGCTGTCGTAAAAGGCGTAGATCAACTCCTCGTCCACCAGCACGTCGGGGCGGCGCGATTTATGTTCGAGCGTCTCGATGTCGTGGATCAGCTTGCGGTTGTGCTGGAAAAACGGCGCGCGCGTCTCGAACTCGCCTTCGACCAGCGCCTGGCGGATGAAAATCCGGCGCGACTCCACCGGATCGAGCGGGCCGTAGTGGATGCGCCGGTTGGCGTAGAGCAGAATGCCGTACAGTGTCGCGCGCTCGAACGCGGCGACGCGGGCGGGTTTCTTCTCCCAATGCGGCTCGTACTGATGGCGCCGGATCAGATGCGCGCCTATGCTCTCCAGCCACTCCGGCTCGATGCGCGCGACGCAGCGTGCGAAGAGGCGCGTGGTCTCGGTGATCTCCGCCGCCATGATCCAGCGCCCGGCCTTCTTGCCCACGCCCGAGCCGGGGTGGATCAGGAACTTGATGCCGCGCGCACCGAGGTAATGCTCGCTGCCCTCCGACTTGCAGCCTATATTTCCCAGGAGGCCGGTTAGCAGCGCGCGGTGGGTCTGCGCGTAGCTCGCCTCCTTCTCCGACAGTTTCCAGCCGAGCTCGGCGACGAAAGTGTGCAACTGGCTGTGGATGTCGCGCCACTCGCGCATGCGGTTGTACGACAGGAAGTTGTCGCGGCACAGCTCGGCGAGCTTGCGATTGGATTTCTTGTGTCCGAGCGCTTCCTGATAGAACTTCCACAACTTGAGGAAGGCGAGGAAATCGGACTTCTCGTCGTCGAATTTGGCCTGCACCGAATCGGCCGCGCCGGCGCGCTCCATCGGCCGCTCGCGCGGGTCCTGCAGCGACAGCGCGGAGGCGATGATCAGCACCTCGGCCAGGCTGCCCTCCGTCTTCGCCGCGAGGATCATGCGCGCGATGCAGGGATCGAGCGGCAGGCGCGCGAGTTGCCTGCCGGTCTCGGTCAGGTCGTTCGACTCGTCCACCGCGCCGAGCTCGGTGAGCAGGCCGTAGCCGTCGCTGATGGCTTTGGGCAGCGGCGGATCGAGAAATGGAAAGTCCTCCACCTCGCCCAGACGCAGCGACTTCATGCGCAGGATCACGCCGGCCAGCGACGAACGCAGGAGTTCCGGCTCGGTGTAGGCCGGGCGCGCCTGATAGTCGTCCTCGCCGTACAGGCGGATGCACACCCCGCTCGCGACGCGGCCGCAGCGCCCGGCGCGCTGGTTGGCGCTCGCCTGCGAGATTTTTTCCACCTGCAGCTGCTCCACCTTGCTGCGGTAGCTGTAGCGCTTGATGCGCGCCTCGCCCGGATCGACGACGTAGCGTATGCCCGGCACGGTGAGCGAGGTCTCGGCGACATTCGTCGCGAGCACGATGCGCCTGCCGGTGTGCGCCTTGAACACGCGCTCCTGCTCCGCCGCCGACAGCCGCGCGTACAGCGGCAGGATTTCCGTGTGCGGCGGATGGTGCTTTCTCAGCGCTTCGGCCGCCTCGCGGATCTCGCGCTCGCCGGGCAGGAACACCAGCACGTCGCCGGGTCCGCAGCGGGCGGCTTCGTCCACCGCGTCGACGATCGCCTCTACCGGGTCCTGCGCCTCGCGCGGCGCGGCGGCGCCCGTCGTCTTCTTCTCTGCCTGAGGCCGGTAACGCACCTCGACCGGATACAGCCGGCCCGACACTTCGATCACCGGCGCATTGCCAAAATGCCTGGAGAAGCGCTCTGCGTCTATGGTTGCGGAGGTCACGACCAGTTTCAGATCGGGCCGCCGCGGCAGCAATTGCTTCAGATAGCCGAGCAGAAAATCGATGTTGAGGCTGCGCTCGTGCGCCTCGTCGATGATGATCGCGTCGTACTGGCGCAGATCGCGGTCGCCCTGGGTCTCGGCGAGCAGGATGCCGTCGGTCATGAGCTTGATGTAGGAGCGCGGGCTGAGCTTGTCGTTGAAGCGGATCTTGTAGCCGACCGCGCCGCCGAGCTCGGTCTTGAGTTCCTGCGCGATGCGCGCCGCGGTCGCGCGCGCGGCGATGCGCCGCGGCTGGGTGTGGCCGATGAGGCCCGCGATGCCGCGCCCGAGTTCGAGCAGGATCTTGGGGAGTTGCGTGGTCTTGCCCGAGCCGGTCTCGCCGCAGACTATGACCACCTGATGTTCGCCGATCGCGCGCGCGATGTCGACGCGCCTGGCGCTGACCGGCAGCTCTTCCGGATATTGCGGCTTGGGGCAGGCGGCGCGGCGCAGTTCTAGCTCGGCTGCGGAGTAGCGGGGATGCTGCGGATTCATGCGCCTGCGATCGGTTTGCTCGGGCTTCACCCCGCGCATTCTACCGGCTCTGGAGATGCGCCCCGAAACGGAATGCCTGCAATTCGGCCGAAGCGACCATTGGCGCGAGGAAATTCAGTTTAGTCGCGTGAGTGGTTCGAGCCCTGGTCGGTTCTCCGACCTGGGCGAAACTGGGCAACGCTGGCGGCTAACGTTACCGTTGCGTTGACGGGCGGGGAGAACGGCAGCTTTCTGCCGAGCCTATCAGACCGGGTTCGGCCAAGTCAGGTCATTAGCGAGAGGTCATTCCGGAGCAATGGCCCGCGACCTTCACGGAATAGGCTTCGCGGGAGCAGACCATCCATACCCGATCGATTGGAATGCCGACAACGCTTCCTTTATGAGGAATCCGTTTTCGGTCAATCGGCGCGCACATGTTGAGTAGCGCTTCTTGTAGAAAAATGTGAGGGCGGATGCTTCAAATTGCGCCTCATATTGCGCAAGATACCCATTGAGTTCCATCATCAATTCGCATAGGTCTGCCAGAAGGACTCGGTCGTTGCCAGAAACTGGATCCCCATTCTTCGGAATCTCCGCTGATCCGGCGGACGGAGCAGAATTGGAAAAATAGAATCCCAGGTTTTCGCCGGAGCGGGAGAAGTCCACTTTCTTGTCGAAACGGCGCTCAAATTCCAAGTGAACGAATTTGAACATATCAGACAGTTCGGACTTGGTCATCTCTTCCCTGAACTGGTGAGCCTGCAAGTCCGTCGCCTCTCTTGCTAGCTTTAACTCCTGTTGCGTGGCCCGTAAAGTCTCATTTGACAGCGATACCTGTCTTGCCTGGATCGAAATAGTAAATAGAAGGCCGATGAAGGTGAGGAATGCGAATAGTGGTCCCAGAGTGCCTGAGAGATAATTACCGAAGGAGGCCCACACTTCGTGATGATTGCTGATGGGTCCATGAAAATAGAAAAAGTAGACAGCGAGCACGCCCATGGAGAAAAGAAGTCCGGCGGCCAGAATCGACAACAGTCCAACATCCAAAAGCCGGGTATTGTCGGACACGCGTTTCTTATCGTCTTGTTGCTCTTCGCGAGCGTGGATTACCTTCATTTTGGTTGGCTTCCCGGGCAGGGCCAATTCGAGAGCTGCTGGAGACTTAAGGTGGCAGTATTCTAGGGTGAAGCAATACTGAAAAGTTGTCGAAGCTCCCGGATCGTCCCGACCTCGATCTGACGAATGCGCTGTGTCGATACCGAGAAGCGCTTGGCAAGTTCTGCTAGCGTGTGCTCGCGCGCTCCGACTAATCCATAACGCAAGCAAATTAGTTCAGCCTTCTTCTGAGGCGACCAAATTCTATTGGGGGAAGGCGGTAAGCGCGAAGAAAGAAGCGCGACAAGCCTATTCACGAAACGACGCTCAGAGAGCGGCGTTTGCCCATTGGAGAAAATATCTTTGACCAACTTTTCGTAGCTCATTCCGTCACGTCTTGTTTAATGCGGATCGCACGTCAGACCGGAGTATTGGTCACCAGGTGCAGACACACGTTGGACAGCAGGGGAGAGGCATTTCCGTAAGCGCCTCTTGAACTGAGAAAACCCTTGCAGAATATTTCGTGCATTGTGCACCGGTTCGCGAATCTTCTCCACGTGTGCGTAGGTTTCGCTCCACTGTAGGAATCGAGTATCCAGTTTTCCTTGCTATTGTGGCTATAGCAAGCCCCTCCTCGTGAAGACGAAGCATCGTAGCAGCTGGCGGCCACGGTTTCGGCTTGGACACCGTGACTCCGATGACAAGACCGCATTGTTCGAGTCTTCTTAGGCGCTCCAGGTCATGAAGCCATCTTTGGCTAGGCTCCTTTTCCATATGGCATACCTTCACACTGTCGAACCGACCTACTGGCCCTCGCGTTGTGGTAACACGGAGGCCTGATATGGCCTGCCTTTGTCCTTTGTCCTTTGTCCTTTGTCAATAGGAACAAGTCTACCCCTCGCAGTATCGCGATGTGCCGAATTTACCAAATTTACACAGGGCGGGGAACGCGCCGCGCGGGCTGCCGCGACGATTGATCAAGCTGATATTCGCGGATTGGGTACCGGCATGTCATCGTTGGAGCACTCAGGATCAGGAGCATCACAGGGTCGGAGTGACCCCGAGTTTGGTTCTACAACCGCAAACGGATTCACCAATCCCTCGGTTACCGGATCCCCGAGCAGATTGAGACAGAATGGCGTGGTGCTTAACTAAACTGTCCACCAAACGCGGGATAGCTCACTCTTACCCCGAAGTTGCTCATGCTTGAAGGCGCGTGATTGCATTTTTACTCTACTTTTGCCGTATCATGTATCCGTAGCCCCCGTACTACACCGGGGTCCTAGATAAAGAGCAGTTTCAAATACCAAGATTCCACCGCCGGAGATCTTAATGCCCGCAGGCTTTCTTTACGTTCTGATCAACCAATCAATGCCGGGACTCGCAAAAGTAGGCAAGACAACGCGAGATCCGTCGAATCGGGTCGCGGAGTTGTCATCTGCGACAGGCGTTCCATCCCCATTCATGCTTGCATTTCAGCAACCTGTTGCGGAATGCGACTCAGCAGAGATTTGGGTGCACAGAGAGCTAGAGCGACGGGGTTATAGGCACGCGGATAACCGAGAGTTTTTTAATGCGCCTTTGCATGAAATCGTTCAGATTGTCGTACAGATAGCAAATCTCACGCCCATCCCAGCCGAAGAGACTTCTGTACCACAATCAGAGCACACCAATATGGCTAGTCCGGAACGATTGGCCAAAGAGCTTTTTGGCTTGGCTTGCCAGTACAGGAACGGCACTGATAACGTGCTAATGAATGAAAAGAAAGCTCTAGAGTTATTCGAGCAAGCAGGCGCGCTGGGTGATCCAGTCGCGTGCCTGACTGCGGGTCAATACTATGAGTTCGGGTCAGCCCCTAGCATTCCTAAGAATGCCGATAAAGCCCTGACCTATTACCAAAAGGCGGTTCAGCTTGGCTTGTGGGCAACTGAATCCAATATTGCCGAGTTGTTTCAAGGACGCGGGCAGGAGGCAGCAGCCAAAACGCACTGGAATATATTTTTTGAGCAGGCACGTGAAAAGCTAGACCGCGCACCAGACAAATTGCGTGAAATATTTGCTTCGGAAACTGGCTCCAATGGACGTCGCTATTGTGAAGCCGTATCGAATGGAGAAATAGCGGCCTGCGTCCCTGTTCAAGTCATTTCGAACCTTGCGGAAATTCTTCTTCGATCTATCGACAGCCGCATTTCGGAAGTAGCCAAACACCCTAATAAGCTATTTGCGGGAGATATGGTAAACCGTTTGCAAACCGCTCGTCGCTATGTAAAAGGAACGATGACCTAATGCTTTCGAATCAGACAGCCTCGAAAAGGTGTGCTTCTGGGGCTCTCTTTGTAATCGAGTCCGACAGTTTTCGATTCCGTTGGAGATTTCTTTGCATATAACGGTGCCCATGTACGAAAAGGGCCGTAGCTTCGTTATGGCTGCTGGCTTGGTCAAGGCGTATGAAGGCCACAAGTTCGTCTACTTACACTTGCTGTGCCAAGGCTTCGAAAATATTGGTAAGTCACTGCTTCTGGCGAGAAACTATGAGCACTATGGTCCAAAATTGAAGTCTGATTTTCGTCACGACTTGGATGCCTTGATACGCGAACTGCTAGCTATATACGGCCGGGATTTTCTTTCGCCAGAATCAACTGGTGAAGTGGCAGCTCTAAGCAAATTTTACAAACAACACCAACTCCGCTACGGCGATGTCAATGACTTCATTGTGCCAACCGCCGAACTGAACGCAGCTCACCTTCACAAAGAACTGATCCAAATGCTAGAGACATGGAATCAACGGATTACTGCCCATGGATAACAGTTCGTTTCCAGGCTAAGAATCCTTGCCTGACAGCGGGGCACACCTCCTAGCACTCAGAGACGAATTGATTGCGGACTAATTCGTCTCTGAACCCCGAAGTTGGAAGTTCGGCCGTCGGGCAAGACGGCCAATAGTGATCGATTGACTTGGACATTCTTATAAAAGAATGAACTGACCTGGAGTCCTGCCCAGAGTCCAATTGGGTAGTACAAATGCCCTGAATTCAGCGTGCTCGGCCGAGTTGCTCGGAAAGACCTCGCACCGCCTCGCGCTCGCCGCGGACGCGTAAGAACGCGCCATCGCCGTCGGCGCGCTCCTCTAGCACCTCAAAGCTCGAAAAGATTTTGTTGCGAAGTTTCTGTTCCGTCCAGGGAATGAAAAGTTCGGCTTCGACGAGATTCTTCTGGAAAAATGCGACTATCGCTTTGTGCAACATGGCGACGTCGTTATCGCGGCGCGCACTCATCACGATGCAATCCGGGTACTGCATGCGCAGCGTCGCTTCGCGTTGAGCTTGCGCCGTTGCGTCGCCGACGTGGTCGATCTTGTTAAAGACACGGATGCGAGGCACGTCCTTCGCACCGATCTCGTCAAGCACTTCGTCGGTTACCTCGATCTGTCGCTCAAACCCGGGATCGCTCGCGTCAATGACATGGAGAAGCAGCGACGCATCGAGCGCCTCGTCAAGCGTTGACTTGAACGATGCAACGAGCCCGTGCGGCAGGTTCTTGATAAAGCCGACCGTGTCGCTGACGAGCACGCGTGGCATGCTCTCGGGGTGAAGGGCGCGCACGGTGGTGTCGAGCGTAGCGAAGAGTTTGTCTTCGACCAGAACCTCGCTTCCTGTGAGTGCGCGCATCAGGGTGGATTTTCCTGCGTTCGTGTAGCCGACGAGGCCACCCTAGCGAGCCCCTGGCGCTCTTGCCGCCGCGAGCGCTGCGTCTGGCGTTCGACGTCCATCGCGGCTATTTCTTGCTGCAGTTCGGCGATACGGTCACGGATCTTGCGCCGGTCCATCTCGGTATGCGACTCGCCGGCACCGCGGCCGCCGGTGCCGCTGCGCTGCCGCCCTTGCGGACCAGCGAGCTTCGCCATCTCGCGCAGACGCGGTGCCATGTAGCCCAGGCGAGCGATCTCTACCTGCGCGCGTGCGGCGCGGGAGCGTGCATGGCGGTGGAAGATCTCGAGGATGACCATGGTGCGGTCCATCACCTCGCAGCCGACCTCTAATTCGAGGTTGCGCGTCTGCGTCGGCGAGATTTCATGGTCGACGAAGATGACGTCGACGTGGCCAGCGTCAGAGTCAGCGGCCTCGGGTTCGTTCACGAAGCAGCGTATCTCCTCCCGCTTCCCGACGCCCAGGTACGCCGCCGAGTCGAAGGCGGAGCGCTTCTGCGTGAACGTGCGGGTAACCTTGAATCCCAGTGTCTTTGCGAGATCGCGTAGCTCGACCAACGACGCCTCGAACTCGACGTCGCTCACACCCGGCAACTGCACGGCCGCCACGACGGCGTACTTGGTCTTCTCTTTGACTTCTGCTCGCATGCGAAGATTGCTTCTCTTGAGTGGGCGAAGTCAGATAGTACCCGTCTATGCAATATCCACCGGTGGATTATGTCAGGCCCTCGAAGCCTAAGTCTGCGGTGAGCCTCCAGGAACGGTCTATGGCGGGTTTGGGAGGGTAGTTAGATCTCAAGCGGACATTGCCAATGAGGAGCACTCAGGGTCAGAGGCGAATTGATAGCGGACTAAATCGCCTCTGGCCCCGAAATTGCCTAGCGAGCAGTCAGATACCCAGGCTGGCAAGTACTCCTTTCTTTGTCTTAGAATGAGCGGAGGTTCTGCTTCATCAACCCGAAGGGGCACTCATGACAACAGTAGCGCAGATAATTAGTTCGAAACCTGACAAGAACATCTACAAGACAACTCCTGCTGCGTCCGTGTTCGACGCCGTCAAACTGATGGCCGAGAAAAATATCGGCGCTGTCCTGGTAATGGAAGGCGAAACAGTAGTCGGAATAATTACCGAACGCGACTACGCGAGAAAAATCGTTCTCATGGCGCGCTCGTCGAAAGACACTTCCGTACGAGATATCATGACATCTCAGGTCATGTACGTGGAACCTGACCAGACGAGCAACGACTGCATGGCGCTGATGACGAAAACCCGACTGCGCCACCTGCCCGTCATGGATAATGGCAAGCTGATTGGTCTGGTCTCCATTGGCGACTTGGTGAAAGATGTTATCTCTGAGCAGCAATTCACAATCGAACAATTGGAGCACTACATCGCGGGCAACCGCGGTTGAGCGATGGTTACAATGGTTCGAATGGGAACAGGACAAATGTCCACTACTGGCCGGTGCGCATCCGCCGTAGTGGAAACCTGCCGTTGCACCTAAATGGGTGACCAATGGCCGGTAACGAATCTACACCGGCCGGCTTTTTCACTCTGAGCCAACGGCGGCATTGGCCGAAGCAGTCGCATCGCATCCACCACCCGCGTTCTCTGACGTCGCCGTCTACCACGTGGCAATTCCTGCCTGACGATGTTTCCCCGCCCGCAGGTCTGCCGCCATTTCGACCGCAGACGATACGGCCGGCTCGTCAACCCAGATACTTCTTGAAGTGCGCAATCGTCCTCGTCCAGGACAGCTTCGCCGCAGCCTCGTCGTAGCGCGGCGTCGAGTCGTTGTGAAAACCGTGTTGGGTTCCGGGGTAGACATACACCTGGTAGGGCACGCCCGCGGCCTTGAGCGCCGACTCGAACGCGGGATAGGTGGAATCGACGCGTTCGTCGTGTTCGGCCAGATGGCATAGCAGCGGCGCCTTGATCCTGGTGCTGCGCGCTGCGGCCCGGACTGCCCTCGCCCGACCGGCCAGCGCGCTCCAACACCGGCGCCCGACAATGCTGGCGCTTGCCGTTAATCACGCGATACGTTATGCTTTCAATATGGCGATCAAGACGTTCAAGTGCGCCGACAGCGAAACCCTGTTCCGGCTGCTGCGCGTTGCCCGATTCGCAAATATCGAGCGCCCGGCGCTGCGCAAACTCAAGCAGCTTGACCTTGCTCGGCGTATTGAAGACCTGCGTTCGCCCCCGGCGAACCGGCTCGAGCGCCTGAAGGGCGCGCGCGCCGGCCAATGGAGCGTTCGCGTGAACGACCAGTACCGCATCTGCTTTCGCTGGACCGGTGCCGATGCCGAAGACGTAGAGATCGTGGATTACCACTGACGGAGACAGACATGAGCAGGAAACTGAAACCGGTTTCGCCAGGCGAAATGCTGGCAGAGGAGTTTCTCAAACCGCTGGAAATGAGCAATTACCGGCTGGCAAAGGAAATCGGCGTGCCCGCACAGCGCATCGGCGAAATTCTCGCCGGCAGGCGCGCCATCACTGCCGATACCGATCTGCGGCTGTGCCGGTTTTTCGGCCTTTCGGACGGCTGGTGGCTGCGCCTTCAGGCCGACTACGATACTGAAATCGCGAAAGCAGCGCTCGCCAAGACTTTGGCGAAGATCAAGCCCTGGGCGGAGACAGCGGATGATCCAGCCCTGGCACACTGAAGTTTGAAATTGGAAAAGGCGCAAGACATTACACCCTTTGCGCCCTTTCGCTGCCTGTGTTTAGAGCATCGCTTACTTCGCCGCCTCCACCGCGCGGCGCGCCATCACCGTGATCAGATGCGAGCGGTATTCGGCGCTCGCATGCAGATCGGAGTTGAGCTTAGCCGCAGGCACGCTGATGCCGGCGACCGCATCGGGCGACCACTTCGCGGCGAGCGCTTTCTCCATTTCCGCGACGCGGAACACGCTGGATGCGGCGCCGGTGACCGCGACGCGCACGCCGCTGCCGGTATCCGCGGCCAGCACGCCGACGATGGCATAGCGCGAGGCCGGGTTCTTGAACTTGATGTAGGCGGCGCGCTTGGGCACGGGAAAGCTCACCGAGACGATGATCTCGCCTGATTGCAGCGCGGTTTCGAACATGCCCTTGAAGAAATCGTCCGCGGCGATCTTGCGCTTGTTGGTGTTGACCGTGGCGTTGAGGCCGAGCACCGCGGCCGGATAGTCGGCCACCGGGTCGTTCTGCGCCAGCGATCCGCCGATGGTGCCCATGTTGCGCACCATGCGGTCGCCGATGCCGCCGGCGAGGCTCGCGAGCGCCGGAATCTTCGCCAGCACGTCCTTGGATCGGGCGACTTCGGCATGCCGGGTCATGGCGCCGATGGTGATGCCGGCTCCCTCGACCTTTATGCCGCTGAGTTCCTTGATCCCGCCCAGATCGATCAGGTCGGTGGGCGCGGCCAGGCGCAGCTTCATCGCCGCGATCAGGCTCTGGCCGCCGGCGAGCAGCCGGACATCGCCGCCCTTGGCCAGCGCCGCGGCGGCGTCGGCTACGCTTTTCGGGTTTTGGTAATTGAATGCATGCATGTTCGGTCTCCTCAAGCTTTGCGGTTGGCGGCGCGCCACACGCGCTCGGGCGTCGCGGGCATTTCGATTTCCCTGATGCCCAGCGCATCGGTGATCGCATTGATCAGCGCGGGCGGCGAGCCGATCGCGCCGGCCTCGCCGCAGCCCTTCACCCCGAGTGGATTGTGGGTGCAGGCCGTCACCTTGGTGCCGACCCTGTACGAGGGCACGTCGTCGGCGCGCGGCATGCAATAGTCGAGGTAGCTGCCGGTCATCAGCTGTCCGCTCTCCTTGTCGTAGATGCAGCCTTCGGTCAGCGCCTGGCCGATGCCCTGCGTGAGCCCGCCGTGCACCTGGCCTTCGACGATCATCGGATTGACGACGTTGCCGAAATCGTCCACCGCGGTGAAATTGACGACCTTGGTGACGCCGGTGTCGGGATCGATTTCGACTTCGCAGATGTGGCTGCCGGCGGGAAACGTGAAATTGGTCGGATCGTAGAACGCCTGCTCGTCCAAACCCGGCTCGAGCTTGTCGTGCGGATAGTTGTGCGGCACGTAGGCGGTGAGCGCGACCGCGCCGAATGGCACGGCCTTGTCCGTGCCTGCGACCGTGAACACGCCGTCCTTGAACTCGATGTCGGTGTCGGAGGCCTCGAGCAGATGCGCGGCGATTTTCTTGCCCTTGTTCACCACTTTGTCCAGGGCCTTCACGATGGCGGTGCCGCCCACCGCGAGCGAGCGCGAACCGTAGGTGCCCATACCGAACGCGACGCGGCCGGTGTCGCCGTGCACCACGTCGACGTCGTCGACCGATATACCCAGGCGAGAGGCCACCACTTGCGCGAACGTGGTTTCGTGTCCCTGCCCATGGCTGTGCGAGCCGGTGAACACCGTCACTTTGCCGGTGGGATGCACGCGCACCTCGCCCGACTCGAACAGCCCCGCTCGGGCGCCGAGCGCGCCGGCAATCGAGGAAGGTGCGAGGCCGCAGGCCTCGATATAGCAGGAGTAGCCCAGCCCGCGCTTCTTGCCGCGCTTGGCGGCTTCGGCGCGCCGCGCCGGAAATCCGGCGACGTCGGCGATTTTCATCGCCTCGGCCAGCGTCGCCTCGTAGTCGCCGATGTCGTACTGCAAGGCCACCGGCGTCTGATACGGGAAGGTCTTGATGAAATTGCGCCGGCGGATTTCGGCCGGATCGATGTTCATCTCGCGCGCCGCGGTCTCGACCAGGCGCTCGACCACGTAAGTGGCCTCGGGCCGGCCGGCGCCCCGATACGCATCGACCGGCACCGTGTTGGTGAATACCCCGGTCACTTCGGCGTGGATCACCGGCGTGGTGTACTGGCCGGCGAGCAGCGTGGCATAGAGGATGGTGGGCACGGACGAGGCGAAGGTCGAAAGATAGGCGCCCATCGCGGCGGCGGTGCGCACCCGCATCGCCAGGAACTTGCCGTCCTTGTCCATGGCGAGTTCCGCAGTGGTCACGTGGTCGCGGCCGTGGGCGTCCGACATGAAAGACTCGGAGCGCTCGGCGGTCCACTTGATCGGGCGGTTGACCTGCTTCGAGGCCCAGGTCAGCACCACGTCTTCGGCGTAGAGGAAAATCTTGGAGCCGAAGCCGCCGCCGACGTCGGGCGCGATCACGCGCACTTTCTGCTCGGGCAGGCCGAGCACGAACGCGGTCATCAGCAGGCGCTCCACGTGCGGGTTCTGATTGGCGACGTAAAGCGTATAGGACTCGTCGTGGCGCGTGTAGCTCGCGTTGACCGCGCGCGGCTCGATCGCGTTCGGGATCAGGCGGTTGTTGACGAACTCGAGCTTGGTCACATGCGCGGCGGCGGCCATCGCCTTGTCCACCGCGGCCTTGTCGCCCAGCGCCCAGACGTAGCAAGTGTTGCCCGGAGCGCCCTCGTGGATCACCGGCGCGCCCTTTTTCAGCGCCGAAACCACATCGACCACCGCAGGCAGAACCTCGTAATCCACCTCGATCAGCTCGGCCGCATCCT
>Ga0307375_10003512_pt1 | contig 15402 bp, 11 predicted proteins | sample TR1MG_FD_202531 | JGI IMG/M metagenome (GOLD analysis project Ga0307375, IMG submission 202531) | Soil microbial communities from Risofladan, Vaasa, Finland - TR-1 | ecosystem: Environmental > Terrestrial > Soil > Coastal area > Acid sulfate soil | place: Finland: Risofladan, Vaasa | collected...
CCGTCTTTGGTCTCGTTGCCACCAGGAATTGCGTCTTGAGTTAACTCATGACCAAATTCTTTGGATGCTCCGTCGCCCTGACCGTATAGAGAGTTGAAGTACTCAACTGCACTTCTGTCAGCTGCCGCTGTTGCTGTTTTGCCCTTTGCTCTTGCTGTTACGCCGGTTGATGCAGAGTTCAAGTTACCTGAAGGCATTTTGTTTGCCACTGCAAGGTCAACTCCCTGCTGCTCAACAACGGTTTCAAACTTCTCACCGTTAGCTTTTGGCTTGCCGCCAACACTTACGTTGGTAAGATCCCAGCCGCCCTGAGGATGAGCTGAAGCGATTTCTGCGTCGCCATCCTTGGGTGCTCCGTCAGGAACTACTCCGTAATCGTTGCCACCTTCGGACATTGCAAGTACTTTTCTACGAGCGTTAGCACGAGCCTTAAGGAACTTAGAAGCGGCAGAACCTTCGATCATTGCCATTTCTTCGTCGCCGTCAGCTTCAACGTCTGCAACAAATTCAGTTACATCACCGTCATCGCCCATTTCGTCAACTTCGAACTCTTCTCCGCCATCAGCAGCTTCGCCACCTTCAGCGATTTCCGTGCCGGCTTCAATAGCAACATCTGCTGCTTCCAAGGCTGCTTTAGCTTTGTCTACAACATCGTCAGATGCGGATAGTGCGTCGATTGCGTCGTCGCCAGCTTCGGCAGCGATTTTGATCAACTGAATCTTTTGTTTTGCAGTAAGAGTCTTTATGCGAAGCTTGCTATTAACTGCTTCAAGCTCTTTAGCTGATTCGTCAAGCATCTTCTCTGCATCCTGAAGCTGAACAAATACGTCTGCGGTTGATTCTGGTGCTGTGTTTTCAACCACTAAAGTCTGCATTGATTCAATCTCTTCTTTCTTCTGCTCTAGAAGATCTACTGTTACTTCGCCTTCAGCTGCAGTTGCGTCAACCTCAGCATCAATTGCGCCGGTCTCTCCGTCGATATCAACTACTGCATCTACGTCGCCATCACTGTCTACGTCTTCAACTACTTCAACGGCGCCTTCGTCTTCCCACTGAGCTTTCTTCAAGAAGCTCTTGTTGCCTGTCATCAAGAAGGCTACCTTTGAGAAGCCTAGCTCGTCAACGAATGCAAGAACTGCCTTGCCGTACTCAGGAGTTGCTGATAGGTGTGCTGTTTCTTTGTTTAGTTCATTGCCCCAGATTTCTTTTAGAGTGGCTTTAAGAACACGTGCTTTGCCGCCAGTCTTTTTATCTGTTGCATAGATGCTCCAGAAGGAATCGCCTGGCTTTGCGGTACGTGTGAAGCCCGCTGTAACCTTTGCGTTCGCAATCTTTTCATCCATAGGAATACGCTGCCAGTGTTGTTTGGTTTTAAACTCTTCGCCAGCAGGACCTAAGTTTTTCTTAGTCTTGTTAGCTGCGCCTTCGAACCATGACTGTTCCCAATCACGGCTATCGCCGCCAACTGGCACTGCCATCGGCTTGCGGTCATAACCTACTTCGCCGGGATATCCTAGCTTGCTTGGGTCATTCGATACAATCTTATCGACTGCTTCGTCTGAGCCTTGGAACCAAGCACGCTTAGAGTTTGGCTGTGTTTTGTTTTTCATTTGTGTTCCTCCTGGGATTTTTTTAATTTAATTTGATAAGAGATGGATGTCCCTTATTTTAAAAGATTTGCGTAATGTATTAATTTCTTATAAAAAAAATAGCTTAATTGACCATAATTCTTTAATTAAGACCTCTTTTTTAGGCTTTCCAGCATATCTCTCTGTTTTTCCTGGATCATAAACTTAAGATATGCCTTTTTAAAGATTGCCTTTGAGGAAGCAGAGTGGATGTTTTCCCAATCTTTTTCCCCGCTTTTCATATACTCGTCTTTTTTTGCAAGCGGTTTTCCTAGCTCACCAGCAGGTCCTTTTGCGGCCTCGGTGCTATAGTTTTTGTATTCAACTTTGCTTACATCGCCGATGCTAAGAGCTAAATCCTTGTTGTCATATGGACTCTCGCCTTTAGCAATTGCTTTTTCAAGGGCATCTTTTCCACCCTTCATCAAAGGATCGTCTCCACCCTGAGCCCAGCCGGTTCTAATGCTTCCGTGCACGCCAGCAACAATGAGGTCAGAGCTATCAACGCTGTTTTGAATCATTTCAACAATAGCTCTAATTAACTCCTGTTGTCCAGTTGCCGAAATTCCAAGAGCTGCTTCGTCGATAGAAACATGCCATGTCTTCTTGTCGGGAGAAGTTGCCCACCATTTGTGAGACTTATTATCCACAATGATGCTTCCTTTTGCGAGATAGTCCTTGCTCAAAGTTCTGAAGGTAACCTCTTCTCTTTGAATTCTTACTCGAGCCATTTCACCAGCCCCAGCTGTCCTGTTATTTCCGTTCATAGTATCACCCACTTTGCTGTTATGTTTTTTTCTTGCGTCGAAATCACATTCAGTGTCTCTGCAAGCTGCGGCTTCCGCAATCGAATTCATAGAACTCGAAGTCGTACGAGATGCTGCAAATGAAGCCAGCTCTCTTTCGGCATCACTAACTACGTACTCATCTTTATTTCCAAAAGCATTGTCGTCGATAGCGTCTTTTAACACCGAGATGGCGCTGTCGTCATTTTCATTTTTCTTTTTATAGGAAGCGATCTTCTCTAACACGTAGGCGTCGGCGAAAGCAGGAACTGCAACCCATGAAAGCTCGATAAATTCAAGATTGTGATTAACTTCATGAACGGCATATTTGCCAAATTTGTGGGGCGCATTGTTGGTAAGGAACCCAATCTTCATACCTTTGTAGTTTGAAATATGGGTGCAGTAATCTTTTTCTGTACGTGCTACGTTGTTACAAACTGAACAATTTGACATGCCAACCCTAGTTCCCATGGAAACAGAATTAACAACACCTGTCTCGATGTCCCGGGCTAACTGAGGATGAGACTTCTTATCCACAGCAATTAGACATTCAACGCAATGGTCGTCTGTATTCAAATGTGCGTCTATAACTAGTCCACGAATTTTAGTTATGTCGTCTGACTTATGATCGATAAAGTTCCCTTTGCCAACAAATGTCTGGTACGAAGAAGCAAGCTCTTCCATCGGAAAAGCATCTCCGTTCATGTTTGGACCCCATTTTTCGAGAGAACCAATTGCTCTGGTTCTGACATACATAAAGTCGGCAGACTTCTTTATTATCTTTCTCTCTGCAGCTTTTTCCATCCAGGCCTTTGCTGATGCCACCGTATTTTTAAACCGTTCACCGCCCGCCTTTGCGCTTGCGCTTTCGGGATTGTACTGTGGAGATCCGTTTTCGTCGAACACATCGACTACGGCCTGTTCAGAGTATGCGAATTTAAGCATTGACATATGAGTAACTTCCTTTTATATATTTTTTAATTTCTGTAGTCTTGCGAATCTTCTAAAGTGAAGCTCTTTAATGTTTGCAGCCAAAGGCAGCTCGGCAGTATCTACATTGCCAGAAGGTTTAGGCTTGGCCTGCTCCTGAGTTTTTTTCTTCCCAGGAAACTTGACAGTGTTGTCTTCTTTTTCTTCGCCTTCTTCCAGATCTGCTACATCAGCCTCTTCATTAACAACATCTTCCTCTTCCTCTTCTACGTCTTCGCTTTCTTTGCGGAGCTCTTCTTTTACTTTTGAATTTTCAATAGCGGGGAGCTCGTCAATCTCGCTCATGGCTTTTTCTTTCCAGTCAGGAGGAAACCCTTCTGGGGATTGTTTTTTCATGAATTCGAAATCTTCGCCAAGAGTTTCTTTCTGTCCATACCCTCCAACATAGCGCTTATTTATAATTCCCTCAATGCGCATATTCTCTGGGGCATAGTAAATATAAAAACTCTTCGACTTAGCTTTTGGTTCAGGGAGCTGCAGGCTGTCCTGAAGGGTCTTGGCATAGTGCGGGTCAAATAAAATTACAAAGCTATCCCACGGAATAAGATCTTTAACCGCCTGCTTCTCGGCCATGTCTGCGTCCATTTCGGGAAGAGCGCTTTCGTCTTCGTCCGGCAGAGATGGGTCTAGTTTTTCGTCAAGAGGATTGCCTTCTCCTTGAACTTCTCCGCCTACGGTATCTGGAACTTCTCCGCCGCCAAGCATTGGATCGACCTCTCCCTCGGCCGCATAGCGAAAGAAGTCTCTTTCGATTTCAAGCTCTTGGGACTTTTCACTAAATAGCATATTATTCAGCCTTCATATCTTGAATTTTATTCTCTACTCCGCACGAATTACACTTAACGGATCCCTCTTTTGACTCCATTAGATTTAGAGGAGCCTTGCAGCCTTCGCACGATTGAGCCCCATCGACTACTTCAACGACAGCATTTTCGAAACTTGTTCCATATTTATTCATTGCCATGGGGACCTCCTGTAAATTAATTAATGTATATAATATTGTTTTCTTATAAAATTTTAACTACTTTCTACCCTCAGCTCCCTAGGTTTCCCGAGAATGTATCTCTCTGAATCACCTCTGGGTGGTATTTAGTACCACCGCCAGCCTCGTTGTTAGAGTTTGACCCCTCGTTGAAGTCTAGTGTTGCTGGGTTTGTGGAGTATCTATTATACGATTTGCCATTGAAGGCTTTTTGAGAGGATCTATTGTTGCATTTAGGGCACAGTAAATAACTTTCACGCTTATTCTTGTCGTATTGTTTAATTAGTTTTATGCCCGGACAATCTGTGCAGGTATCTAGATCTACGGGTTGAAATTTGGCAGGATTTGCATTTTCTGGAATCATGACGCTGGACTCATATGGCACTGCTTCATGGGCTGTGTCACCTTGAGGGTATGCAACTATATGTCTCGTGCTAATTCTTCTTATCATTAAAGTCCTCCACCTCCTAGGTCTCCACCGCCGGCATCGCCGCCCATATCTAAGCCGCCACCGTCTCCTCCCATATCTAAGCCGCCTTCGCCGCCTCCCATATCGAGACCTCCACCCATGTCTCCGCCGCCGCCCATATCACCACCACCGCCGCCGGGCGCTCCGCCTTCGCCGCCGGGTGCCGCTGCTGGTGCCCCCATATCTTCCGGGTTAGGGCTGGACACGTTAATGTTTTCCTTGCCCATATATGGAGTCTGTAGTTTGTAGGCAATCTCTTTAAAGTCGTCAATCTCTCCCTTGATTCTTTTCATTTCTTTATTAAAGTCAAGATCAAGAGATTCATGTAGGGTCTCAAGAGAAACCTTGTTGTCACGCACCAAGCCTTCAAGGGCTTGCTGATACTCACGGTTGTTTTTGAGATTAATTCTAGACCATTCAACCTTTGGGATAATTAGCTGCTTGATACCATTTCTATAAGTTGTAAAGTCTTGAATTCTTGATATTGGAGCAAAAACCTTACGCTCTAACCAGCGCTCAATAATATTTCTAAATGAAACATAGCGCTGCTGTAAAACCTCAAGAGCCACAGATGCATTAGCGTAGGTAGGACCCTCTCCGTGAGTGAACGCCTTTGAGGTAAATAGTCCTGTTAAGATATTATCTTCAAGGCGTTGGAACTCCCCGTCGAGCTGTAAAATTTGTCCGTTAGCGCCAACATAGCTAAGGTCAAATCCGGTATGAGTTATAATGGTGAAGTTTGTATCGTAGGTCGCCTGCTCAAGCATATCTCTTACTGCAAGTAGTTCATCTGTTCCTGGGCGATAACTTCCATCTGCAGCTCCAACCTTAACGATACGCAATGGAGTTACACGATCGGAAGCAATAGTAAACTGAGCCTCACGGTAGATGTCTCTAAGCATTAAATCCTTATAGACACGTGTTAGAATTGAAGTTCCCCTTACTTGATATGGGGCAGACTTCCTGGCAATATGGCTAATCAAATGGTTTTCTAATGGAATATTCTTACCGGATTGAATATATGCGATAAGCTCTGGATCAAGTTGACTTCTAAGCGCAAGACTGTCTGGGTCTGAAGATGTAATGATTCTTTGCAGTTCAGCGTCTGGCTTTAGAGAAATCACTGGAGATGTCAAAATATGCTTACGGACATCAATAAAGTCAGGGTTCTGAATAATTATCTCTGCCCACTCGCCCGTATCTTCATCAAGCTGGCAGTACGGGAAAACCTCTCCAACAATGAAATATTCACGGGCTATGTCATAAATTAGAGTCTTGAAATTAAGCCTGTCAAGCATTCTATTAAAGAACTGCTCTACCTCGGGAGACTCTGAGCAGCGCACACCAAAAGACGACAGGGGATAGGTTGAGTGTAAATCAATACAGTTTCCGATAAGGGGATCCGTATCATAGTAATGACGGGCCCAGGCGTTAACTTCCATCCGCTCTCTAGGAAGATTTAAGTTTGATTCTTCGTAGAAAGGACTGAATGGCCGTGGCGACATTCTGTCAACTAGTGGAGTAGATGCTATTGCTGGAATGTAGCTTCGTCCGCTAGCCAGATCCTGAGAGGGACGCTTGACCATGTCGGACTTGCGGATTATACCTTTTGAAATATCTGATCTTTTAAGCATTATCTACCTTAGGAGTTTATATTTCTAGAGTTGAGCGGATACGAGATTTTGATATTCGCTTCGGCTAATAGGCCGTCAAATTCTCTCTCTAGTGTTCCAGGAAGCTTTGTTTTTATTTTCTCATAATCAACATATGATATGATATTCTTCTCTGAAATTGATTTTGCTATTCTGAAAGCGTGCCTTGGATCTATTACATCTGAGTAAATAGCGGCCGTTGTTTCCGCAAAGCTGAATACATTATCGCATTCAGTAATTAAATGTCTGGCTACTTCTTCTACTGGAAGGGATTTATATGAGGCATACTTACCGTTACACAATCTAGAAAGAGTAGATTTAACTACCTTGTCCTTATTATCCAGGCTAGTAAATGTAACCACCATTTCTCTTTCAATCCACTCTAGCTCTTTCTTATCTTTTTCTTTTGATTTAATAGTTTGAACGTTAACCTCGAAGGCTTCGCCAGAGTCTTTGCTATGACCCATCTCGGAAGATTCATCCATTTCAGACATGTCATCTTCTCTTTGCGCCATGTTAGTACCATCAAATATTTTCTGCTCATGATCTCTAGATACGTCTCTTTGGTCTCTATATAAATACTGACCCTTCCCCGTTTCCGGGCCGGCGGTCGCTTCCATTCCAAACGAAACTAGAAATTTATTTAACCATTCCATCGAAATTAACCCCTTCTGCCATAATCAGATCTTGTTATTTGTTGAACCCCGCCTCTCGGCGGCGACCATGGCTTTCCATTAAAGTTTCCTAAAAGCACACCGCCTTTGACGGCCCCCTGTAGCTTTGAGGTCATTGGAGATCTTCCCAGTACGTTGTGTCCAAGATGGACAACCGAGGCGATATAGGCATAATTCAAACTATGCAATCCATCGTTTGGCTCGGCCGCATTTACCTTTTCATAGCTTTTGAATACGTTTCCGGTCCTATGAGCAACTCTGATTTCCGTATTGCACATGTGATCTACTAGCCATTCAATCTCGGCCGGGCGACGGAACGGTATTACTAGCTGACCTCTATTTATTATATCAATAAGTTCTTCAATCCAGGCGTTTCTATCAATAGTCAGCATCCAGTTTTTTTCATTATAACTCATCTTTTCTTTTGCGTTTGGGGCATAATAGGCCGATTTAATCATGGGGCCATATTCTGCCTGTAGCATCTGGCATTCAACCTGTCCAAATCCAATATCGGCAACGCCAGCAATGCAGTTATATAAAGTAATTAACTCTCTAATTCTAGCAACTCTAGCCACATATTCATTCTGCATTAGCTTTTCGGCTCTTACTAATTGGTATTTTTCGCCAACTTTTTCAAGAATAGTGGCAACAGTATAAGCCCCCGTGTCCTTGTTCTCACTCCGAGACCCCCAGTCAATACCTATAAATGTCTCTCTTGGTGCCGAAACTATGCCTGGAAAATCTAGCAGCCTATACGGCTCACAGCATCTCGCCTTGACATCTGCTGGATTTAAGGGAAGCGTACCACCCGTGAAGAATTCTCCCAGAACCTCGTTTTTAAATTTACTATCTGACCACTCGTCTTGCTGACGGGTTATTCTCTCTCTAGGTATGGCAGGATGTATAAGCTGGGAAATATGATAGCCAACACGACCCTCTTTACCTACGGACTTTGTAGGAACCCAGGCTCCTCCACGATTTGCATCTGTCTTAGTTTGCTCTTTACCGCATTGGGTACATTTTACGATATCATGATAAAGGAAGTTGTCCATTGTTATCTGAAATAGCTTAGAGCAACTAACGCATCTTGAATGAAAATATCTTTGATCTGAGTTCTTCCAAATATCCTCAAATGGAGAGTTGGCCGACTTAGGTGTTCCAAACGAGAATTCAACGGCATACTTAGATTGAGAAGTTGAAGCTTCAGTATTAGCAATAGCCGACGGTGACCAATCCTGAAACTCATCTCGCATCAAGGCATCTACTGAAATACCACGCAGCGAATCGGCTTCTGCCCATGCAGAGTACATATAGTAAAAATTATGATTTCTAAATTCTACGGTCGATACAGTATTCGAGGCATTTCTATGGTCGGCTAAGCATTGCTCTATTTGTCCTGGATCTCCTGGAACCAAAGGCTTACTAAACCTTATTGCGCCCTGTAGTCTTTCTTTGGAGAAACGTGATACCTGAGTTTCTGTAGGAAAAGCATGGAGAACGTTAAAGAATTTGTAGTTGCATAGAAAATACAGCGCTACGTTAAGAGCAGCCTCTGTTGCTTCGACCTGACGTCCTTTAACAACTACTACTGGCTTCTTATCCTTTAGAGCACTAATGCATAGCGAACGATAGAAATCAACTAAGTAATCTCTGCCATTATTTGTTATTCTAAATGGCTCACCATCAATGGTTCTCCAGTTTTCAACGAAGTAAACTGGGTCGATGGACAGCGGAGCAGTAAAGAGTGATCCGATATTTTTAATCATAATAACCTATTTTCTTTAAGAAGAATGGCCCCGGCTCCTCATGAGTCTCTTTCATTGGGTCCGGGGCCATTCTCGACATGGTAATGTATCTTAACTATTATTTTTCGTACTTCAATAAGTCGTCAATGATATATATTAATGACGCAGCTTTGTCTGCAGATTTAGAAATTAAGTCAATAATTCTGCTGGCCAGACCTTTGTCGTTAACTATATCATCTAGTCTATCTGTGTACTCATCGGTCATTTGTTGAATAAACTGATCATCTCCAGAGCTCAAGCGATCTTTCGAGTTCTTGAAGTCTTTTATGACATTGGCAGCCTCTGAAAGCCTTTCTCCTGCTCTTTCTGTTAGCTGATTAATATCGTTTGCTTCAATATTAGCAGCCTTAAGGAGATTAGCATGCTTCTTTAGGGCAGCCGTTCTTATTTTAACATTCCAGCTACTAGAGTGCCTCTTCATGTTGTTCATTATACGCTCTAGATTGGACAGATCGTTATCATTATTTACATTTTCGACCAACCACTTAGCAACAGGTTCGCTGCCAATTAGCTCCGTCATTCCAGGCAGAGCCACCTCCGCCTGTTGTTCTTCTGCGCCGGCGTATTCGTCTGCGCCAATTGCATCTATCATTACCTTCAGCAGTGAGGAAATACCTTCTATCGAGCCGGTCATTTGCTGAAGAGCGGAGTAGACCTCCTGTGGAAAGACCAGCTCAGCTTTTTTTAAGAAAGACCCTCTTACGGATGCGTCTTTCTTGTCGTCATCATCCTTTGAGTCTTCTTTGGAATCGTCATCGTCCGACTCTCCACCTTTACCTTTTTTCTTGTCTAGATATGCTTGAAAGCCAGGATTCATTCCGCCGGCTTTCTTATTCATAAATGATTTCCAGGAAGCAATACGCTGCCATTCTTTCTTCTCAGCAAGCTCAGAACCCTTAGGCCCCATAACTTTCTGAGTTTCGTTAGCTGCACCTTCAAACCATGACTGTTCCCAATCACGGCTGTCGCCGCCAACTGGAACTGCCATTGGCTGACGTGCATAGCCAACCTCTCCGGGGTAACCTAGCTTGTCAGGATCGTTAGAAACAATCTTGTCAACTGGAGTATCTGATCCTTGGAAGTAAGCCTTCTTTGTAGCAGGGCCGCCTTTCTTCTTTGCATAGCCTTTAGGATCGCACTTTTTGCATTTCTTAATGCCGCACTCTTTCTCTTTACCGGTTAACTTGCAATCGCACTTAGAGCAGCCAGCGTCGTCTTTCTTTTTAGCTCCGACAATTTTGCTCCAGGCAGCTCTGTTTTCAAGCCTTCTTTTCATTTGATTGTCAAAATCAGATGGATTACCTACCATGGCATCATCGTCATTAGCTGCCATCCAATTACCTTTAAAATCATTGCCAGGCTCACCCTTCAGCCTTCTTTTCATTTGATTGTCAAAATCAGATGGATTACCTACCATGGCATCATCGTCATTAGCTGCCATCCAATTACCTTTAAAATCATTGCCAGCCTTCTTTGTAAACTTGGCCCACTTGGCTTTGTTGACTTCAACTTTTGCTGCCTTGTTAAACTCATCAACTCGAGCAGCAAGTTTCTCAAACCCAACTTCTTTAATGGCCCTTCTAGCGTTTGCCTTTAGCACATGTAAGCACTCTTGGCCAGCGGCTGTACAATCAACACACTTGCTATTATAAGCCTTCAGGAGCTTGGCTACCTTTACTGGAGCAAGCGTTGAGAGGTTTTCAATTGCATTGTGCAGTTTAGGATCAATGCCGTAGGCAGCAACTTTGCGTAGATTAATCGCCTCGGCCTCTCCAAGACCAGTTCTAGATCTCAGATCATCGATTGCAGCGGAGATCGTAGGAAATGCTTTTTCCTCCTCTACCGCCTGTATAATATCATCCGCATAGATCGATGTTAAATCTTTTGCAAATCTAGGACTTGTTACCATGTCGTTCATCCACGACGTCTTAGTCCAGTTTTCATTTCTTGAGAAGCTCATATCCGTACTCCTTTGTGTTTTTATTGAATTTTAGCAAAGTCATCTCGACCTACTGCTCTTTCTTTTTCTAGCATACTACCTAACTCTTCATTTTCATCTTGGTATCCAAGCCTTTTACGAACTTCTATATATCGCTCTGTAGATATTAATTTCTTAGCCTTGGCTGTTAATAAAACCAATAGCGCCAACCTCTGCTCTCTTACATATCGACTGTAGCTCATGGTGTATATGTTGCGAATTATAGTCTCTTCGACAGGCTGCCTTCTCTTTTTAGCTTCTTTCAAAATATCCTCAAGCCTACTGCTGGCTCTGTCTTTTGAGTACTGAGGTATAGCATTCATAACAATATCCACATCTTTAAACAGAGGAGAGACGTCTACGCCATATTCCGCCTTAATGGATTTTATCAATTCGTTATTCACAGATCCCTCATTCTTCGACGTCATCTACTTTGGCGCCTGCTTTTACCGCCGCCGCTATCGCCCTTTGAACTATCCCGGGACTTGCTTTCGTTCCAAGAAACTCGGGAAAGTTAGTTCGGATATACTCCCTAAGCTGATCGTTTTCATTTAGATTTTTAACTGTTCTTTTAACATTTTCTACCTTTACTGGATCAACCATAAGAAAATAGTGCGTTGCAGCAATCTGCTCATTGGAGTAATTCTCAGTCCTCATGATCTCTTTGATGTTTTTGCGCACCTTCTCATAGCTGTCACGCTCAATCTCTTCATACGGAAGATCTCCGCCTTTTTTTAAATTACTCTTTAGAATCCTATGAAGTTCTGCAATTTGTCCGGCGACGACGTCCATTTGATTTTTGATTGTATCAATCTCAACGTTTTCTGAAACGCTATCGAGCTGCAGGCTTAGCTGATTAAATTCGTTAGTAAACTTCGTGACCTTTTCCCGTATCGTCTTCAATTCATTCTCTGGTAGCAAGCTCCTAGGAAGTGCCTTAATTTTGCCATATATCTCATTGCTTATCTCTTCACGATCTACGATACCCTTCCTTACAAGGTATTCTATTTGCTTTACCATAACCCCGATCTTAGAATCTAAATCGTCCATCTTACTTTTTATAGTCTGAGCGGCTGGGGAGGTCTGGTCGTCGAGCATATACAGCTCGACTTCTAGGTTATGTCTATTAGCTTTATATTTAGGAAAAAGCTCTTTGATGTTTTCAACCTGCTTGAGATAAACGTCGTTCTGCCTTTGAATAGTGATTTTTTTATTTGGATCTCTTTTCTTTGCTTCCTGCGGCCGAGCTTGTTCTCCAGGATAAAATGTGGCCGATAGAACCTGCTTTAATCTGATCCCCGGAAAGGCCGTGGTTATTTTCCGTTTCGACTCCTCGATTTTTTTCTCTAGCTCGTTGACTGCGGGGAGAGACGAATCATCGCCGCTAAGCTCTATCATTTCCTTCATTTTTCCAAGTGCGGAAATGTCGGTCTTAAGTACGCCGACTTCCCTACTAAGTTCGCTGTTTGGATCGCCTAAAATATCGGACCAAGATTCAGCCGGGAGCTTAGGCTCTATTGGCTGAGAATCAATCGCCCTTCGGAGCATAGCCACTCTGGGATGGTTCAAAAACAGATCAAGCCTGCCGGACCTTCTTGCTGTTTTCATAGTTAGTGACTCCATTCTGCCTGAGGCTCGCTTTCCTTCGACTTTTTCACGTATGGCCTCCAGGTCTTTTTCAGTAATATTCTTAACGCCTTTTGATTGGATCAAATCGTCTAACAATTTAAATAACTCTTCCTTCTCTTTACCACGGAAATCAGTCATAAGCATAGTGTTGGATGGTTCGTGGTAGGCATGATAGGCGTAGCTATCTTCGTCTCCCATTCCGCCCCGCCATTGCCTCTGACCTTCTGGGTCTACATTTAGATCCGGCTTGGAATTACCACCTGAGCGAAAGACGTTAATAGTGCTACTTATGTCAAACCCGTCTTCTAGCGGCGCACCCTCTTTGTGAGCGTCATAAAGCTTCTTGGGTAACGCCTTGCCTTGGAGCCATCCGGTATCCCGTGCAGGCGCCTGGCGTTTGGTAGCTGCCCCTTCGGTCGAGGATCCGCCTTCGCCACTCATAGCACTCTGGGGATCCTCGTATTCATCGCTCGACTCATTTGAGGGTATGAAAATTCTCTCCAGCCGATCATAAATAACGCTGTTTTTGAATTTATATAAATTAGATACGCCGCCCCGTCTTATGTACTGTTGTATTAAAAATATATAAATTTCTAACGCATAATCCGTATTCCCGCCATTTATTTTTGAAATAAATAAGCTTTCTTTGATAGATTTACTAGTCAAAAAGTCAGACAAAAGCCGAGTTCCGAGATCTATTTCGCTCCCATTATCGTCAATATATACGCCAGAGATAATGTTTTCAGTATTGGCATCGTCCAAGTCATCGCTGAGATTTTCCTCTGGTTTATAGTTTAATTTTATTTTCCCCTCGGATTTTCCAGAGGGAGACTTAATGGTATAAGACTTTTTAATTTCCCTAATTTCTGCATTAAATATCTCAAAATCAACTATAATCTTTGAAAATGTATCAACCAAGCCCTTGTTGTCCCGAAAGTATCTTGCTAAATTTGAATTAATTTCACCTATGGGTTCACTTAAAAACTTTTTATTAGATACCGGATCAACCGCCGACTCTCCTGCGGCAATGATGGAGGACATGTTTGTGATTAGGGCAAACTGCATTGCGTCGGCAGCATTCCTCAACGGCCTTAACGGCCTAAGTTTTCCAAGTATAGTGCTGGCTACGGAGTCTGGATACCTCTTGACGTCTTCTATTTTTTTGTCTATAAAATCTTTCGTGACAAATATATCAGGACTCTCGGCTCCAGACTTAAGTTTAATTCTGCCCCTAGTGTCTTTGTATGCACTATAATTGGCATGGCTGTCTTCTTCTAAATTTCCAAACGTATCGACTACGCTCTCGATGCTTTTAATGAACTGCATCTGCTCGGCATAAATATCTCCGAGGAATTCTTTGATGCGCCCCTCGCCTAGATCGTTGCCATATTTGACAACAAATGCATCCATCCTCTCCTTCCGCTGGGCAGTGGAAATCTCCTTGGGGAGAATTCTCATAAGCTCTTCGAGTCTATCTAGTCCGTCGCTGCGAGAGGAGCCCTTGTCACCCTTAGGGCTTCTAAAGTTTTTATCCAGCGCTTCAATCTGAGCTCGGAAAGTCTCTAGGAAAAGTTTCCCCTCCGGACTCATGTGAAAGAACGACATAAAAGTAGGATTGCCAATGACGTCTTTTATCCTCGGCAGCTCCTCTTGTAGTACATTCATTATCTCCGAACCCGCAGCGGTGTTGATATGGGCAACTTCTGCCATATTAGAAAGAGACGTCTCTGCGCCAGATGAAATAATAGCATCTATACTTCCGGCAATTAAACCGATGGCCCTCTTCTTGAAGCTTTTAAGCGACTCTGAAATGCGGGTCAAGCTTTTTATTACTAGCTCTATATCAGAATCTATAGTACTGTTGAAGATTTCAGAAGGGTCGGTTTGGGCAACGTCAGATTCATAACTCTTTAAGCCAACAGCCGGGACGTCGGCGCCGTGGTCTCCGGCGTCGCCACCCCTGTTAGCGCTGGGCTTATATCCGGATGTAATATAAAAGTCTCTATCTATGAACGATATCTTGGGACTCATTAATCAATACCCTCCATCATCCTGATCGTCGGATTCGAGCTCTACCTGTATGCCTTCGAGCACGGCGTCGTCACTAGCGCTCTCGCTGTCATCGATAGGCGCAGCTTTAGCCTTTTCTAGCTCTTGCTGTTTGGCCAGTTCCGCCTCTTCTCTTTTCTTGGCAACATCGTTACTTGCACCCTTTTTTAGAGTAAGAAACAAAGATTTAAATTCTTTCAATTTTTCAATTGAATCCAGCAATGGAGATGCGGATGCTGAGTCATCAACCGCAGCATCCGCATCTGCTTTAGCTCTATCTATTTCTTTTTTAAATTTACTAGCCGCCTGAGCGCTGATGAGCTTATCTCCGCCATCAGAGTTTGGTAGTACCCGAAGGGCCTGCTTCTGCTCGTCAGAGAGCCACTCTCCAAAATATTTCTCGATAGTATTCAAATTTACCGGAACTTTAGGAGAACTCTCGGCTGCCATAGCAACTCTTCCCTTCATTACTCTACATCATTTTCTAGATCGTAGTTTTCTTCCAAAGCTAAGATGGCCTCTTCATCCTCTATGATCATGTCGATCAGGACTTGGCCATTGCCTTCCTCATCATATTCTGTGACTGGCACGGCCTGAATACCCATCTTTGCATATTCATCAACCATATCCTGAGCCGCACCGGCAGATCTCAACATTGAGACTCCTAGAGCTATTGCTTCCTTTTTAGCTTTAGCAGAATCCTCTCCCAGCTCTTTGTCGGACGATCCGGCATCGGTGTACGGATCAAATACCTGAGATCT
>Ga0307375_10003515_pt1 | contig 15389 bp, 28 predicted proteins | sample TR1MG_FD_202531 | JGI IMG/M metagenome (GOLD analysis project Ga0307375, IMG submission 202531) | Soil microbial communities from Risofladan, Vaasa, Finland - TR-1 | ecosystem: Environmental > Terrestrial > Soil > Coastal area > Acid sulfate soil | place: Finland: Risofladan, Vaasa | collected...
TTCTGCCAAAAGGGCTTTACTATCTGGGCCATTAAAAGTATGCTGTAATCGAATCATAAGGTGTGAGGTAAAACATGAATGCAGAAGATAGACTACGAGAACTACGATTACAGATGGGTCTATATAGTGCAAGCCCGAGTGGCCTGCGTTTAGACTCCTTTAAACTAACCTACCAAGAATACATGAAGGACTATTATGTCTAAAAGGTCAGTATCAGAAACCATCCAACGCCAAGAAGGCGCGGACTAAGTAGTTCCCGTCAAAAGACTTAAGAAAAAAAACTTTGTGCTGACAGGTGGCCTCCACTTGTCAGTCTAATGTGATACAATGAGACTACATTAGTCACTTGAAACTGGAGAGAAAAACATGGAACTAAATTTTCCTAAGATTAAAATTGATACGTCTCGTAAATTCGAGGCCGAGAGCTTTAGCCTTGGCGATATGCGCGTGATTATGGAGCTACTTAGTTCTAAGATTTATGCCCGCCCCAAATACATTATTGTCCAAGAGGTTGCATCTAATGCCCGAGACGCTAACCGCGAGGTTGGGCGAGAAGATGTCCCCATTCAAATCAAGCTGCCGAATCGCTTGGACGACAATTTTATCATTGCCGACAGCGGCCCTGGCATTTCGCCCGACCGAATGAGTGATGTGTTTTTGAAATATGGAGAGAGCACTAAGCGAGCCGACAACGTCCTTACAGGCGGCTTCGGTATTGGTGCTAAGACTCCCTTTACTTACACTGACACATTCAATGTTGTCACTGTAACAGACGATAACGGTAAGAGACATCAGCGCACTTACATTGCCCATAAGACCACTGACGGCGGCGCTCAAATGAGCCTAGTTGATACTCGCGATAGCACTCAACATACCGGGACTGCTATTAGTTTCGCCGTGGAGCGAAAAGACTTTGTAGACTTCCAACTGGCAGCCGAGGAAGTATGTCGTTATTGGCTTGTGCGTCCTACCATAACTGGCATTCCGAACTTTACCTGGCCTACAGAGAAAACGCTACATAAGGGTGACGGTTGGTCATTGGTCAGCGACCGGAATAAGGCGAAGGTGCTCGTCGATAGCATTCCATATAGCTTGCGACTAGAGACTGTATTTGGAAATGATAGAAGCACTGAACTCTATAAGGTTCTTAATCAGGGCTCAATCCGTATGTATTTTAAGACTGGTGAGATTGAGGTAAGTGCTACTAGAGAGGACTTAGACTATAAGGACAAGACAATCCAGGCGATTAAAGACCGCGCCGCTCGATGTCTCAAAGACCTCCGTAAAAAAGTTGATGCGTCCGTTTCTGGAGCTAAGACGCTATGGGAGGCGAGCATCAAATGGCATGAAAATTCTAGTGAGTTTAGACAGTTCTTAGTTGAGCCAAAGTGGAATGGGCAGGACCTACTTTTGAAGTCATATAACTTCGCTGGAGGAATTGACACGGATAAACTAAAGGGCTATAAGGGCAATGACCAATATGTATATTGGCGCGACCAAATAAAGATTTCGAACTTTGTTAAGCACGGGGCTTCTATTGTGTCGAAAAAAAGCAGTGGATACAATAACTCTATCGACCGGACCCTGACAATCTCAAATAGTGTCGTAATTCTTGAGGACGACGAAAATGTGTCACGCCCCAATAAAATGCGTATGACTACCGCTTTTGAAAAGAATCCACATGCTGATACGCTGTGTGTCATCTTGTTTAAGACGCCGGAAGCTCGCCTATGGATTGAGCATTATCTCCGCTGGTCTATCCTGCCAACTGCCTTGATTAGTTCATATCCAAAAGCTAAGAGACCCAAAATGGCTAATGGTAAGACGCGCATTGTCAATGCAGTTAAGACGCTGGGAGGCGGGGGTCGCTCAGGCTCGTGGACTAAACAGTGGATTCCATGTCCAGATAGGTCGCCTGACGATGGCAAAGGGGGCGTCTATGTGATTCTTAAGGATGGAAGGCCAATACTATCGAATGGACAAACTACTTCTAAAGAAGCTATCGAGCGAATTTTTAGTGACACCGATGATAGTCAGGTTATCTATGCTATCTTGTGGAAATATAGAAATAAGATTGATAAGTCTTGGACTGAAATTCTTTCTATGGCTCAAAAGAAAGTCGTGGAACTTAAAGCAAAGCCTAACGTGGCTATCTACGTCAAATACGGAAATGTAAGAGAAGATGGTGACCTTGGCTCTATCTTAGCGAAGACCCTTATTAATAATAAGGCTGAGATTAACGACAAGAATATTACTGGTCTCTTGGAAATTGCGAAGATTGCTTCGAAGGCCACCACAGACTATAATCACTACTGCGCTCTTATGCGGCGCATTGGAGGAACGCCCGATGAACCTAAGAATGAATTCGACGTAACTAAAGAGAAGATTATCAAAAGTTATCCTCTACTTAGTCGCGGCGACCACTTGCTCTTTTACCGTTACGGGCATGACTCTACATCCGAAGATAACGCTTTGATTACAAAAGATTTAATTTTTTATCTGAACGCAAAATTTGCTGCCAATGAAGCAGCGACCGAAGGAGCTACTAATGCAAACCCTTAAATTCTACCAAGACCATATGATTACTCCGCGAAGTCTAATCATCTGTTTCGACCATGGAGCACCCGTTACTGTGCTCGCAAGCAATAGCCGCTTTGAGGAAGTCAAGACGCTGCTTAACAACGAGCGCTTTAGTGAAGTGCCCGCCGCAGTTGACTTGGCTCTCACTATTGAGACTCATACCAAGGGCAAATTTACCGTCCAAAATGGTGTGATTATCATTGATGGAGCGGAACTTCCCCTCGCCCTCAGTAACAAACTGTTGGAGTTCGTTGAGAACAGACTCTCTACCGTCCCGCTGGAACGCTTTTGGGATAACCTTAAGCTCAATCCGGCTGAATCGGCTCGTGAGGACTTGTTCGCTTATCTTGAGGCCAACCAGGCCCCTCTTACCGTTGACGGCTGCTTTGTAGCCTATAAGAAGGTTAAGGGAGACTGGTGGGACAGTCATACTGGCAAAACCCACCTTAACAAGCCTGGCAACACGGTTAAGATGGAGAGGGGCAGAGTTGACGGCGACCGTCGTAATACTTGCTCTAGTGGTCTGCACGTTGCGGCGTGGGGCTATGCGAGTGGCTTTAGCGGCTCTCGTATCCTTGAGGTCAAGATTAACCCCCGTGACGTTGTGGCTGTGCCGCCCGACTACAACCAGCAAAAGATGCGTGTTTGTGAGTATCTTGTCTTGAGGCAGACTGATAAGCCCTACGACCGTAGTATCTACGAAGTAGCGCCTATCGTTCCCGATTCCGTCTCCGTCTAGTCTGCGCTCTAGATGACAAGCCCGCAGGAAGGCACGGGGTAAGAGGTGTCTTAAGCCATATGGTATTCGGGTGGGGTTCGATTCCTTACCTGGCTGTCCCGAAAGGCATAGCTTGCTATGATAAGTAGGGAGATTTACTGATGATAATTTATGAAAAAGCAGTAGGGCCAAGCAATGTTGCCGCTTGGAGTCACCCGATGCACTGAGTGGCTCACGTGTAAATATCAGTTTGAATGAACTATGGCGAACGTGGGTGGTAACAACCTGGGCTGGGTATACCAGGGACTTTAATCTCATGCCCTATACTGAAACTTGGCCCATAGCTCAACGGTCAGAGCAGCGAACTCATAATTCGTAGGTTCAGGGTTCGAATCCCTGTGGGCCAATAACAAAGGAGACGGTATGAATTTAGTAAAAATAAACGAAGACACCCTATGGCACGCTACATTCGACTCTACTATAGTAGTTGGTGATTATGTTCAGCTTACTCGTAAATACAGCGGCGTGTGCTCAGGCATTTGGAAGGTTATTGAGCTTAATAGGGTCTTTATAGATATTACTAACGCTCAGAGCTATGCCAAAATTGACCACTCGCGCCGCGACCGCCAGAGATTCGTCTTGCCGACAATCGGTATGGAGATGGTGCCTAAAATCAAAATCTTCCGAGTAATGGACGAGCTATATGAGTCCTATACCAGAAAAGATAGAACTACGGCCACGCTGGACGAGGCCGATAAGGTCACGCCAAAATTTATTGCGACGGTCCAAAAAAAGTATGATGCGCGGACTAAGAATCTCGCTAGCTTATTGAGTGGGACGTGGTAAATGCTATTGGGATACGAAGCACACTTGACAATGATAATGTTGCTAGCCCTGCCACTATTACTGTGGTTCCTGGTGGAGTTAGTTCATGCGAGGTTATTGAAGACCATTGCATTATCTGTGACTATTTTCACAGTAACAAACAAAGGGTAAAGGAATGCGAGTGGACTGAGGGCACTGAAACCTTTAGTGCTCCATTATGTAAGCCCTGTTATATATCTTTACAATCAATTGAACTGGGAGGTTCGTTATGAGTTTGAATGCTTTTGTTAGTTTGGCCATGTTGGCCTTGGATGAATTGTTGTTGCACCTTGAAGGTAACAGACCTAGTGTGCTTGGTGACGCTGTTAATGGAGAGAGGCAACGTCGAATCGGGCAACGTCAGGTAGAACAACACCCTGCGCCGTCCGATATGCGGCCCGAGGATTATGACGAGGAAGAGGACTATGACGAGGAAGAGGATTATGACGACTTTGATGACCTTGGCCAAGGTGAATTCTTTGACGATGAGGAAGAAGACGAGGAGGAGTCCCTCTGGGATAACCCACCTGGGCCTACTGCCTCGTGGCCTAAAGTGCCAGAGGCAAAGCCAACAGTTGATTTGTGGAGCCATCCGCAAGTTAAATCAGGCTCCTGGCCGCAAGTGGCAAATGCGGGTGGAGTAGTAACTATGCCGTCTAAGACGTGGCCCAATGTCGCTAATACTGTGGCGGCAGCTTATGCAACGCCTTATGGTCCTGTTGTAGTTCCGACCACTTCTGTCGCCCATAAGGTAACGGCTAGCATTACTGGGCTTATTTCGTCTCCAAAAGTGGGCGTGCTCCGTCAAACTATCGAGCGCGACGACTCTCGCTCTCGCGCTTGTGTTCCCGTTGAGTTTACTCGTGCTATTGGCCTGTCTCACGGTAAACAGGTCTATATCTCTAGACGCTCAGGTGGCAATGGCCTCATGTTGATGTCTAAGCCCACTAAGACTGGTCATATCTCGACCTATCAGGTTGACAAGGACGATAACGTGCGCTTGAGTGCTTACGTTCTAACTAAGGGTGGGATTGGGTCTAACCTTTCGATTAAATTCCGAACGACTAACGATGGCAAGAGCATCGTGGTGGTTGCGGGCTAAATACCTCCAGGTGTGCCAGTTCGGCGGTAAACTGATTAAACCCCGCCATATCCAAGATGAGCTTATGGTTAAGCTGGGTCCTAGACAACTAGGCAGCCAATAGGTTCGACTCCTACATTTTGGTTTGGGTAGCCTGACATACTTATTTTATAAAACTGAGGAGACTAAAATGAAAAGCGACATTAAAAAACTTTGGCTGGAAGACCTTCGGTCTGGTAATTATAATCAAACTCGCATGACGCTTAAGGAACCAGGTCATTCCGATGTTCGAGCTTCATACTGTTGCTTGGGAATCCTATGTAATATTTATAACAAGCAAACTGGCGGAGGCGCCTGGAATAAAGCTGGCGAATTTGTAAGCCAGGTATATTGCAAGAAAGATGGCGCTGACCTTGTAGAGTCTGACATCCTGCCTGACGAAGTGAGAGCATGGTCTGGTCTAAGCAATGTAAACCCGTCGCTTCAAGTTGGTGGCAAGTATTTTGCTGTTTCAACTCTAAACGATGGCGATGGCGATGAACATTTTAAACTTTCTTTTAAAGAAATCGCAAATCTTATTGAGCGGCAAATTCCTGGATAAATACCATATGGGGGGTTTAGATGAAAGTTGAAATTAACATGGGCGAGGGCTATACTCCCGTCTGGTCACTCCTGCATCAGCAATACGTTCCATGTGAGGATAAGATTGCCGAGCTAGGCTTTAAATATGAGGAAGCAGCAAAGACCTTTAAGAACTTTGCAGACAATGAGCACGACACTAGTGACCTGATTAGTGCGGAGCTATACACCTGGTATATGCACCTAATGGACGATGCACAAAGACGCCTAAAACCTTTTAGGAACCAATGGTGGCTAATTCGCCATGGGCATGGGCTAAATTGAATATTGTGCAAGAGTTTTTTAGTCTTGAACGACAAATTTGGGCCTTAGTAGGCGAAGATACCGTGCAATTTAGTGGCCTAATCGACATCTCTTTCGAACCGTGGGAGATTAGAGATGATGAGGTAAGCTGGGGGGTGAATGAATATTCCATTGAAGTATACGGAACGGCTATTTTTGAAGGACCCGTCTATACTATCATCGTAGGATATGACGGTCAGGGCAGCGGACCCATTCCACATATTTTTACGAACAAATTGAGGAGATAAAATGAAATGCACAGGATGTAACATTGAAGGACAAGAGGGTCCAACCTTGATGTTTGGAGATGACCCTTTTGATAAGATAAGTGAATTTATAGACAACGATGGCGAAGGGCCAGTCCTATTTGCTGTTGGCGGGGCAAATTATTGCTATACCTGTCAGTGTAAGGTTGAAAATAAGTGCTATCAGTGTGATGAGAATGTAAACACGCTGCATAGGGATGGGCGGTGCCGAACCGGCTCTTATGTATGTGCTGAATGCTTGGTAAAACCAGCTACTAATCACCTTTGGTTGTGCTATGCGAATGGATGCTACACGCCAGGCGAGGTTGCCCAGGAAGAATGGGAAATAATGAAGGCCGATGGTGTGCTGTGAATCATTTACTAATGAGCGGTGAGGTAAAACATGGCTGAAAGGAAAAAAGAACCTGGCGAAGATGAGGCTGGCGTCGTGTCTGGCTGCGCGGGCGCTGGTGTGCTCTTAACTATCATGGGCTACTGCGGCATACACTATGGATTCTGGGGCGCTGTCATGGGCACTGGCTTGGGCCTAGCAGCATTTATAGTCGTTGCTGAGGTCATATATCGTATCGTTCTATCATCCCACTCCCGCCAATCCCAGTAGGAGAACTAATGTATTTCGTCTATATAGCCACCATGTCTGATGGTGAGAACTTTGTAGGTTGGATGAAGGGCGAAAATCGTCGTGCATTCAATGACTCTGAGGAATTTCAGGAGTGGTTAGAGGGGCGGAAGGTATTTCCTTTGGAGTTTTATCTTGAAGGAGTGACATATCGCTTTAGGAATGAAGATGAATTAGAGTTTTTTATATTGGGATTTGAAACAGCGATGAGGCTATTATGAGGTTGGAGGAATAATGAAAGACCACTTTCAAGACGATAACGAACAAATTTACGACAAACAGGACGGGCGGCTATACAAAATGAGAGCTAAGGACGCTTATACTAAGCGCATGTTTAAAGAAACAAGTAGTTTTGCCAGCACCTATCAACGCTGGCGCGATAACCGTGAGAAGATTGATTCCTATAATTCCGGGATTTGTAAGCCTAAGCAAAAGACGGCACAAATCGACGGCAAAAAGGTCACTTATACAGCCCTACTCCAATTACTCAATGCTCTAGTAGCCGCAGGGTGTATATTTAGCGGGTATGGTCTTGTGTCCATACTGACTATTCCTGCGTTTATTACGCTCAACATCTATTTTTTGATTAAAGACAAGGACTAATGAATTATCATAGAGACAATCGTGACGATGACGATAACGAAGAAGAAGAAGAAGAAGAAGAAGAAGAAGATACAAAGGCCCTCAGACAAAAGAGACTTAAGAATAACAAGTCTAAGAGCGTCAGGCAAAACGGTGACTTCGAACAGCGAATTAAACTAAGAAACAGGCGACCCCGACAATCTATTTCTTGGGACCCGGAATGCGACGAAGAGGATTACGAACAGTTCTACGCACAATAAATGTTCAGGGGTTGACACCCCACGCTCTTCCGCCTATAAAAGCTACTATGGGCCAATAAGCATACAATGGAAATAGAGGAAACAGATGGAGAAATTAGCCTTTGCCGATTTTGTTGGCAATAAGGGCGCTGTGGGTAAAATCCAACTCCTGATTGATGAAGCCATTAAAGATAAGCACGCTGCTATGCCAGATATGGCCTTTTTGGGACCATCAGGATATGGAAAGAATACACTCGCCAAAGTAATTGCGACTGAGACGAATCGCAAGCTACTGATTATCAATTCAACAGTTATTCGCGACCCCTTCCAGTTTAGAGGTCTAGTTATAAACCTGAAAGACGAAGTCAAGAACGACGGCGCGATTATCATGATTGATGAATGTCATGCGTTGCCTAGGAAAATTCAAGACAATTTGCTCACGGCCACGGAACATCCCCGCGAACTACATACGTCACACAAGGAACAAGTATTTACTGAGCGGCTCGACGCGAATTTTAGTTTTATCTTCGGAACCACACACGGGGCTCATTTAAAAGAAGCCCTGTTGACGCGCCTAGAGATTATAGAACTTTTGCCATACTCGGTTAATGAGCAACTGGAGATGGCAATTAAATATCTAATCAGGCAACACGGATTTAAAAAAGAAGACATTGAAGTGGCCCCTATAATGGAGGTTGCAAAGCGAGCACGTAATGGCCGACAAGTCTCGCGTTTCTGCGATACGATGGTGCGCTATATGAAGAAGCATAAGATGACTAAGCTGTCCAAGGACGCAGCAGCCGCGTGCTTTGAAGTCATGGGTGTTGATAAGAACGGCCTGACTAGGCTCGACATTATTATGTTGACAAAGCTATCACAGATGAATACTTGTGTTGGATTGGACACGCTCGACGCTGTCTTGCCCACTAGCAAAAAGCAGATTAAAGAAAGTATGGAACCATATCTACTAGAGCGAGGTTTTATTGTCCGAACGTCGGCAGGCCGCATGATTACATCAAAGGGGCGTAAAGCCATAACAGGAGAGCAATCCAAATGACTGACACAAAAAAATATCTTGAGGAGAACAAGGGACTTATTCAGTCTTTAGTAAACCGATTTTATTTAGATACATCTAAGTTTTCGCGAGAAGACCTGGTGCAAGAGGCTAATCTATCTGCCATCTATGCAGTTAGCAAGTTTGACCCCACTAAAAACCGTTCTAAGCTATCAACTTATGTATACAGTGCAGTTCATCGTGCATGTAGGGATTTTGTGAGGAAGAATAAACATGACCTATATAAAACAGGATATCACCAAACGCAAGATTGGAAAGATGCTCAGAATAATCATGTAGAGGTTATCGAGGGGCCGATACCGACTGGTCAATTCGGCACAACAGTAGGTCCAATGGCTGTTAGAGACGCTATCCAAGAAAATGGCGAGGCATTTACGTCTACTATCCCTAGCGGCGACCCTTTGCCTTTGGATAATATGGTAATAAAAGAACAAATCGACATTCTACGGGAGGAAATCGAATCACTGTCGGAAAGAGAGCGCGACGTTATCAACGCGCGTTTCTTTAAGGATAAGAATTTGGCAGATATTGCGCGTGAACAGGGTGTTACACGTCAGAGAATTAATCAAATAAGCAAGAGGGCCTTTGACAAACTGCAAGCGAAAGTCTTGGACCGTCTTGGCGATGAAATACTAATCTGAAACTGGAGAAATAATCATGAGTAAGAAAGCAAAAAGCGATAACGGGAATCAAAAAAAACATAATAAGGCTACTAGGGGTATAAATACCAGGAGACGTGGTGCTGTCTGGTCTATCAAGCGCTATAAAGCGAAAGATGAGAATGGCGAAGAGGTTGAGCGTAAGCATTATGTGACCATTCCGGTGGGCACACTTTGGGACCCATGGGACCTGAATAAGAATGACAAGCGCAAGGCTGCCGAGCCATTTGACGCACTCCATCTCGATTGGCGTGAACAAATGATGGAATATGCCGCAGACAATAATGCCCGCATCGGCAAGATTGAATTGGGCGATGGACAGTTTCTCTACAAGGTCTATCAGGGCGAAAATGTAGGGAAGCCAGACAGGGTCTTCTTTGAGCTACAAAGCACTCGTAAGTTTGTTGACGTGCGAGACGTGAAGAAGCGAAAGAGGGCCAAGAAAGTAGGATAAAATGGAAATTCTAATTGCAATCGGTAGCCATTTGCTGCCACTAATCTCTGGCATTCTAGCCATCTTAATTATCGCCGGTCTCAAAAGGCTTATGGATAAATGGGGGATAGAGCGTTCAGAAAAAGTGGACTCAATGCTTGATAACTACGTCAATAAGGGCATTGATGTGGCAGAAGTCGCCGCGCGAAAGTATTTTCAAGAGAATGGTGCCAAACTAGATAGTGGTAATAAGAAAGCCAAGGCTATCAATGTAGTTCTTGAGGAACTAAAACAGTCTGGCATTACTAATGTGGCAGAACAAATGATTACTGACCGCATCGAGGGTTGGCTAGAAGTCAAGGGGCATAACCCAGGAGTCCCCTCAAACCCGGAATTGAATGGGGAGAGCGCTTAGACAAAGCACTCTCCCGTATGGACGTCAAGCGCTTAACGGTAGCAATTCAATTGTTAGCGGACCAAGTCCTTAACCTTCATAATAAACTCGACAATGACATGTTTAATCACGTAAGCTACGTGGCGAATCGCGTGTTGCTCGAATTAAAGCGTGAAGGAGCGTCAAAGGAGTCACTCGTCGTGTGTGGCAAATACCTTTGGCGCTTGTTCAATGTAGTGCAAGCCTATAACCACAAGAAGCGTGATGTTACCCTTAGTGAGCTAGTCTCCATCGTGCAGGAGTTTAAGTCCGTATTCGTCGGATAATTTTCCTACCATTGACAAAAATCAACCATCGCACTCTAATGTGTGTAGGAAGAACTATGTATACATGTAACAAGGACGCGGAGTTTATTTACAATGGAGGAGAACGTGCCTGACTTATTTAAATCAGATTGTAAAGAGTTTTTGCCCTATGGCAAGGGCAATATTCAGGCGAGTTCAGGTGAAACGCCATGGGTGGGAGCTAATGGCAAGGGCAATATTCATATGAAGGTCGATATAGAGGTAAACGAGGACGTTCTGAATAGAATGGAGAGTGCGCATAAGGGATTAGACTCTCTCCGTAAGGATGTAGATAATGCACTCAAAGAACTAAAGGTTGCCCTTAGTATTGAGAATTCTCATAAGAAACAAATTGTCGAAGGGCATAATAAATTGGTTCGCCAGGTTAATAGACTAGAGGCAACTAAAATGACTAAGCCCTCTATAGCCCAAGAACTTATTGATGCGGAGACTTACATGGATGATTATGAGGCAGTTCGCAAGGAATTTAGGACCAAGCGCTTTGCCCAAAAGCAGCGCATTAAGAAGAAGCTAAAGCGCATTGAAGAAGCTAATAAGGTAGCGGAAAAGCCCAATAGAATCAAGCACATTTTAATCACTACAGGATTGGTCCTTGTCGCATATGCGGCATGGGCGCTAATTTAGGAGACAATATGACCTTTAATGAACTCGACCCCGCAATGCTCGCACAGGCTCAGATGCTTGGGCAGCGCCGAACGCCGACCATGTCAGAGCAACGCAAGATGGAACAGGCTCAGTTTATGATGGCTGCGCTTCAAGTGAGTGGCACAGCACTATCCTCGTTTCTTGAAGGTGGTCATGGTAGTTTTTCAGACGAAGACATTGCCTTCTCTATTGATGTAGCAGAAGCTATTCTAAAATTGTCTGAGGAAACCAAGGGAGACTTTGAAGACAACGTGATGCTGCGTAAGTTGCGCAACCAACTTGGTGCACAACTTGTTTACTCGGCAATTCGTGGAGGTAGGGCTAATATTTACGGTTTTAATGCCACGGCTCTAGTTAAGACATGCTTTATCGCAGCCAAGACGCTTCTTAATAGCGCAGATAAATTTAGTAAAGAGGTGGCAAATGAAGGGGCTGATAACACTTCTTCTATTATTCTTACTCCTTAGCGCACCAGGTTGTGCCGAATTTAGGCCAAGCTGGATAAGCGAGGAAAGCTATCGAGCACCTAATAGTGAAATAACCGAGGATGACTTTGATGGTCCTCGTAATGGTCATTTTAATGAGGAGGGAGAGTGGATTCCTGATGAACAAACAATCGCATGGACGTATAAGATACCTGACATTGGGGTTGGCTATCTATTTGACGCTGCAACACTCGACACTACTCCTAGCATCCAAGTTGAACTGCTTGAGTTTGATATACCTTTCCTGCCCTACCTGCGAACTTGGAAGCTGGACGCTGGCGTTGGCTATCAACGGACTTATGGATACTTTGGCCCACTACTAACGAGCATCTTTGAAATTAGTGTGGGTGGTTTTATAGGATGGAATTGGAAAGAAAGGGACCTAAGCTATGGAATTGGATTCACAATCATCAAGTTCTAAGGAAGCACTTGAAGGGGAGGCCCGCGAAGAGCGACGGCGATTGGAGGGCAGTCTCTCGGCTCTAATTGATTTCGGAGTTGCCGACCTTGAGGCAGCGGAACGCATTCTTGCTGGTGCTATGAGCACCACCGAAGAAATCGAGGCTGGGACCCAGCGCCTACGGACGAACTTAATCTGGATGGCGCTCTGCTTAATGAATTCCATGATTAAGTGTGGAGAGAGCCACTCAGAGTATTCAATAGCCACGTTCCGCGCTGCCATAGAAGCGAACGATGCGAACAGGACCAGGGAACTGCGGCTGGAGGAATTGGCAGACGCGGAGAGAGCGCGGGCGCTACTTGAAGTGGCGCTGACGTGCGAGCACAGGAGGAACGAGGCGCTTGAGGCCGAACGAGACGCCCTCCGCGCCGAGGTCGAGTCGCTGTCCAAGGCGCTTGGACTCGCCGAGGGCGAGCGCGCCGAGGTTGTTGCGGTGGCTGCCTCGCTACAGAAGCGGCTAGGCCAGGAGCGAGACGCAACAGAGGCCCTCCGCGCCGAGAACGCGGCTCGCGCCGAGAACGAGGCGCTCCGCGCGCAGCTAGCAGACGCGCTCGCCGAGAACAGGGCGGCATGGGCGGCATGGGCGAGAGCCTTGGAGAAGGTTCTATGACCGAGGAGGAGGCGCGGCGATTCGTCGCGGGGCTCGCGCTCCAAGCCGGGCTCGACCGCTGCGAGCGAGAGGAGGCCAGGGCGCACGCCGCCTGGCAGGAGGCACGGCGCGAACTGGTCGAGGCCATGAGGCTCCAGCGGGAGCATGAGGGGGAGGAACTTGGCCTATGATTATTCTTTGGGCCTCTGCCCCACCTAATGGCGGCATGTTCGTATGGGCCTCAACTGGCTATCACACGAAGGTTGACCTGGCAAAAACCCTAATAGAGAGAAATCATGAAATGAAAGAGCTAGGTATTCCGCCTTACTATAAAGCAACAAATGAAAAAGCCGAAGAGGTAATTTATGAGGAACTAATGAGAGAAATAGAAAAATTTTATGACAGAACATGAACTATTCCGCGCCGGTTGTTGGCATGAGTTGGTATATGAGGACGGAACGGTGTCTAAGTGGTGGAGCATTAAGGTCCACAAGTCAACGCATATTCGTGAATGGGGCGCTTTAGGCTCAGATGGTCGCAGCAAGGTGACTGAATTCGCTAATGCCGAACTAGCCCGAACAGACGCATCGAAGAAATTCAACTCACAGATTAGTCAGGGATATAAGGCCAAAAAGCCTCATTTAAATGTTGAGACAGAACTAGTTCACTCTGTCGATTATGTGGACCTTGAGAACTTTATCAATAGCGTCTATGGCCTAGAAGACTTTAGCTTTGTAGTCGACCAGGAATGCAGCAATGACTCCTCTCACCGATTCAGACCAGACGGAACCCTGGACGACTATGATAGGGAACAAATCAAAGAGCTACTAGACGGTAAGTATCCAGCATATATGACAGACAGATTACTGAATGATTGCGTGCGGCAGCGACTTATCCCCGCTGGCGTCTATATTGTAGAAGTTTAGTGAATAAGACCGAACTAATAATCCTAGTAAAAGAGGCGTTGGCTTGCGAATGCAGCGCTTGCAAAATCGGCGTTCATCTATTCTGTCCAATCTATCAAAAGGTTAGAAGTTTCGTTAATAGCGAAATGAAGGACCTACTAAGAATACTAGAGGAATAAATTGAAGATAGCATGTGTTTCAGATGTTCACGGTAAGTTAGCAGCCGTTCAGTGGCCCAAGGCCGACGTGTTAATTTTGGGCGGCGACATACTGCCGAACCTATCTAGGGTCTTAAACAGCGACGTGTTTATGCAAACCATGTGGCTTGAGGAAACCTTCGCGCCCCTCATACAAAAGCTACTCGACAAGGGTGTATACGACCACATTGTCATGACTCCTGGTAATCACGACAAGGTTTTCGCCTATAATGAGAAGGAGGCGCGGGCAATCCTAAATCGGATTCGCGGCAGCTTCCATCTCCTAATAAACGAGGACGCTATTATCGACGGCAAGGTGTTTTGGGGCTCGCCGATGTCGCGCTGGTTCTACGGGCAGCACTGGGTATTTAATTTTCCAGACCACAACGCCAATTTTGCTAGGGCTCGCGCCCATTCACGTAATTGTTGGGAGCTTATCCCAGATGATGTAGAGGTTCTCATTACTCATGGGCCAGCGCTTGGAATACTTGATGAATGTGCGAATGGTGACCTGGCAGGCTGTCCTTGGCTTAAAGAGAGGATGTGCGAGCTAAAGAATCTCAAGTTACACGTGGTCGGCCATATTCATGAGGCGGCTGGACAAAAGATGTGGAGTCCTAGCCCACTCAGCCAGTCCGAAATAATTTGTGTCAATGCTTCTATATGCACATTGGCGTATAAACCAACTAATCTAGCACAGGTGGTAACTATATGAGTTTGAATGAACTAATTGAAAAGGAGGCTACTCTTGCCGAGTTTCTAAGGGCATTTGCTAGGCAATACTATATGCTCTGTGAGGGGCAAGATAAGGTAGAGTTGGCAAGAGAGTTTATTGAGGATGTGGAGATAGCTCAATCCGAACTAAACGCTCTCATCGCCCTATCTGATAAAGAGAAGCAAGAGCGAACAGATGCCTTTAATGTGAGCTTAAAAGAGCTTGATGAAGATTTTGACGAATCTGCACCAAGCGAAAAAAGCGTTGCTCGAATGGCTAATCTTGCGAATCGACATTGGGGCCGACGTGATTTATCGCCTGAATTGGAGGGTGTTTTATATAATGCATCAACATTTTTATCGAACTTAATATATGTTGCCCCCAGTAGTGTAATGACTCCTAGGTCAGTAGACGAGTGGCATTCAGAACAAATAGAAATAGCAAATAGACGACTGCAATGGACGATTAGAGAATTGTCCCAAGCTGAAGATGATGTTAAAGAATCGAATGCGGCGCTGGATGCCATTGAGGAGCTATAATGCCAGTTTTTGAATCAGACGATGAAATTACTCCCGAAGAAATGGTTAGGCAGCAGGC
>Ga0307375_10003516_pt1 | contig 15383 bp, 13 predicted proteins | sample TR1MG_FD_202531 | JGI IMG/M metagenome (GOLD analysis project Ga0307375, IMG submission 202531) | Soil microbial communities from Risofladan, Vaasa, Finland - TR-1 | ecosystem: Environmental > Terrestrial > Soil > Coastal area > Acid sulfate soil | place: Finland: Risofladan, Vaasa | collected...
ACAACTTCAAACACGCATCACCAAGTTGATGGCCCAAGTGTTTGCCACAGACAGCACTGGCGCGAAGATTCTCGTAGACTACTCTTGCGTCCTCGTCATGCTCACACTCATCTCTTCCCCTGTCGCTGATCTTCAAGAACAAGCTCTCGCAGTACTCGATCAACTCATTCCTAACTATCCAAATGGCGATGAACTTCGTCACTCATACATGGCATCCGGAGTCATCGCGCCTGTCGTCAATCTCCTCTCTTCTGATGGCGAAAACGTTCAAATTCGAGCCCTATCGGTGATAAGTCGTCTCATTGATCATAGAGCGTGTCGAATGACATTGGAATCGCTGGGAGTGGCAAAGAAGTTGGAGGATTTGAAGAAGAAGCATCCTGTAAAGCCCAACCGCAGTGATGACTCCAAAGATTCTCATTCTGTGTCTCTTAACAACATGATCGATACGATTATGCCTAAATTGAGTGGAACGATTGCTGATTTGAATAGCGCGATCTCGATGACACATGAGGACCCCAACGCTGCGACTGATGCCTTGCTCTCCAAGTTAACGAAGTGGCAATTGGTGCAATTGGTGAAGTATGCCTTGAACAACGATCCTGAGATGATGACATTGGTCAACGACACGATACAGGCGAACATTGTGAATCCTCCGGTGAAGAAGCAAAAGGGCCCTGCTGTCCACGTTGGTATCGATTCTACATCCATCACTGCCGAATCTGGACTCAAGCCCATACTCATGGTTCCTGCGCCTCCCCCGCCCTCTGCGCCAAAGAAGAGTGCCGGAGGAAGCGCTCCACCTCCACCTCTGGCTTCTTCCTCTTCCAGGGCTAACCCTGCGAGTGTGTTCGATCAACTCACGTCTTTGGCGAAGACTGGTGCCATCAAATTGAAGAAAGTCGATACGGAGAAGGAGATACAGGAGAAGGCGAAGGAGAGAGCGCGTTCGAACACTCCGATGGCTTCCATCTTCCAGGGCATCAAGGAGACGTCTTCCCATCCCGAAGGCACGAAGTTGTTGGAGCAAGGCACTACTAATGGACGACAATTCTGGGTCAAGGACCCCAGCAAGTATGTAGAGACCATCCAAGCGTCATTCAAACTGGACTACAACTTCATGAAGATTCTGCTGCACCTCATCTCTTCTACCGTCTCCACCGTCTCATTTGACTCCCTCTTGGCAATGGCTCACAAGAAGGACACCCCCATTGATCCTCAACAGATGGCCGATACTCTAAGGAACTTGGGATTCACCACGAAGCACAACATGATCCTTCTCCCGGATTCCGACACGCCAAAGACTCAGTTCACTCAAGTCATCGTCCCGGGTGACCTACCCACGCAAATGATCAGCAACACGATTGTATGGACTGTCTCTCAATCGACACCATCATTCGTGGCATCTCTTCCTGCATCTTTGAAGTCGTCTTTGACGTCCGGGAATGCGCCGTCGTCATCGTCTGCTGCTTCTTCTGCTCCTTCCGCATCCTCCGCTTCATCTTCTGTGGCCCCATTCCAATGCAGATTGTGCCAAAACTCCTTCCCCGAATCTGAGGCCATCGACGTCAATGGCAGACAGTTCTGCAAGGCCTGCAGTGAAGTCGTCCTCGACGCTCTCAAGAAGCGTGCCCAGCAACAGTGATGTGTCACACACACACATACAACATGGAATCACTCATCGCTATCACTTCTTCTTCTTCGTACATTCGAATGGGCTTTGACTTGTACATTGTACGACACATGATGGGACTCAAGCTCTCGTCACTCACTTGTGCATTCTCAGGGGAGTGTATGTGCTTGTCGAGGGGAAGAAGAAGGCATACATGGCGGAAGAAGATGTTGGAACATACGTCGCCTCCATCTCTGCCTTTTTCAAGTCCTCGTACTCGTGGAAAAGTTGGATTCCATCCAGGCTGTCGATCTCTCCGAAGAACTCCTCCAGCTCTGATTCAGGGTACCTGCGAATCTTGTTGAATATCTCGTCCCCGTGAAATACTGAGAAGAAGAGCAACACTGCAGCCACACAGCAAGACTTGACTGAGAGTGTGGGTTCGTCTGCGTGCATCTCCATTGCCCAGTGCTTGAGGGTAGTGATCCTCGTCCAATAGTCTGACATGGCCTTTTTCATGTCTTTGCAGTCAGGGACGAACCATTCTCCCCAATCTTGAAGGAGAAGAAGGATGTTCATCTCTGTTGTTTGGTTTGCAATGCAGGTTGCAGAGTTGAGGCCCTCTCTTGACATGGACGTGTTCACCAGGATGTGTTCTCTTGAAATGGGATGACGCTCACGATTCGAAGGTGATGTGGAGGCTAGATGGAGTTTCAGCCAGAGTCAGATGAGTACTGAGGCAGTTTGGCCACGAACGCGCTCCAGATTAGGTGTCATCTCCACTCTGCAATTACTGCTCGTGAGGTTCAAAATGGCGTGTTTATTCAATGTCAATTTCATGAAAAACACGTATTTACAGCAGTTTGGGGGAGTCGTCCCATCACAAACATCAACAGTCGCTAACAGAACGAACGCAACAATGAGGCCCAGCCCTTGAGTCACTTTGCCCACAAAGCGACCGCCTAGTTCAAATCAGCTCCTAAAACTGTTCTCTCTTTCGCTTGGGATATCAGGATGGACGAAGTGGCGAGCTCAGAAGATGGTCAAGATGGCAAAACTCGTGTAGAACAGAATCAGAGGATAGGCCACCAGAAGTCGCTGTTGAGTCAAATTTGCTCCCACCACGAAAAGCATCGATGCAGAGTATGCGCACCATAGGATGATGATCGGTGTCAAGGAATGAGTAATGCTAGAAAACGCAGTCGAATGAGGGTTAGACCGTGATGTGTGGATTCTGACGCTAGAGAGAGCATGGATGATGGATCACGTACTATCCGGGAAGGAAAATGTTGATGGCTGCCAGAATGTCCATAGGAAGAAGGCAGTATCCGAGCACCGAAACCGCGGAGAAGAAGTGGAAGCCCGTTTCGCTCATCAGATGCACTAACAGGTACATGCCTAATGATCCAGTCACTCCTACGCCATAAATGTATCCAAAATGTACCTTTCCACTCTATGAACGACCAAAGAGGGATGTGTTAGCCATTGGTGCACAGAAAACAGGGGGCTTTGGGTCGAGCAACGTCGTTTCGCAAACATCGCCTCTATCACGTACCAACAGCAAGAAAAACCCAAGCAACACACCGAAGATGAGAGGTCCTGCTAAGTCGTCATCGTTGACGTGCAAATCGGTATCGTTTTTCCGGAAGGGAATGAGAACGGCGAGTGTCTTTTGCAGGATGTGCGAGAAGTTGATTCCCAGTTCTTCGAGGAGCGGAGGTTCGTCTTCGAATCCAGATCCAGATGGAGATTGAGGCGGTGACATGCTTCCACCCATAGGGGCAGAGTATCGAGGGTCGTATCCATAGGAATCGGCGCCATAGCCCGAGCCACTATAAAATCCGCTGTTTCCACCTTCGGCATCGCCATTTGTAGACCCAAACATCATAGACATGTTGAATTCGTAGGGTTAGAGCGAAGTCAAGAGGTGAGGCGGACGTGCGAGAGAGGAGAGAAGCAAAGTGGGAGAGAGAAGACCGAGGCGCCAACTGAGGACTCACGACCGTTTCTGACTCTCCATTCGGTCACTCTTCTCTTCACCCTTCAAGATGGCAGGTCGCATCGAGATTGTGATTCGCAATTCAACAGGTCCCTCTGGAGATGAAGTCTACATCATGTCACCTGACGACACAATCCTGCAACTCAAGTCTCAAATCGAAGTTCGCCACCCCTCACATCCTCTCGTGGAAAATCAACGTCTCATTTTTTGTGGAAGGGTTCTAGAAAACGAAAAGAGGATATCAGAGATTGGTTCATCGGTACGCAAGGCCGTAAGAGGCGATGGAAAGTGCAATGCCACGTCCTCACCTTCTGTACTCTCCGTCCCCCATTTTTCCCTTCTCTTTCACCTCCTTTTGAAGCCTCCCTTGCCTTATTCGATCATATACTGATAGTACTGTCCGATTACGTGTGACACGACCATGGTAAAGCCAGACGATAGCAACAGGTTCACGATCTTGCTCTTCTTCAGAAATCCATCCACTTCTCCTCCAGCACAGCCTCAGCAGCAGCCACCTCCTCAACAACAGGCGCCTCCATATGCACCGCCCAATGGCATGCCCTTCCCACCGAATGCAGCCTTCTTTGGCCACGGCATGCCTCAAATGAACCCGATGATGGGTCAAGGCCAGTTCCCCATGGGTTTCAACAATGGCTTCGTCTATGTGTACGTCTTTCTGCCTCTCTCCTCCCCGCACTCATCTTTGTCTGTTGTCTTTGAACGTGTGTGTGTGCCAAAGCCTATTCTGACGAGAACTAACCACTTTGGAATGTGGTAGACAACCGGGAATGATGGGACAGCAGATGCCACTTGGACAGGCCGGTTATCCTGGTATGATGGGTGGTCATGGACAGCGTTTTGCGTGGGCTGGTGGTGCAGGTGTTGGAGGAGGACTTGGCGGTGGTGGAGGAGTTGGAGGAGTGCCAATGGCGGCCCAGGGAATGAATGCAGGCGCGCCCCACGCTCACCGCCTCCATGTGCAAGTGAACCTGCGCTACCTCTTCGGTGGAGCGATTCTCGCCTTATTGGTGCTTATTCAAGGCGGACCGAACTCTTACTACTGGTCTGCGCTCATCATGACCCTCGCATTCCTTTACTTCCGTCCCAGGGCAGCAAGACAACAGCAGCAACAGCCGATCAATCTCAACCAAGCCAACAACAACAACAACAACAACGCCCAACACCCAAATCCAAATGCCAATCCAAACAACATGAACAACAACCCTCAACAGAACCAAGCAAACGCCAACGGAAGACAAGAGAGAAACGGTTTTGACGATATGGAACACGACCCACATGCAGGCAATTGGGACAACGTTCCAGCCGTTCTTCGCTACGACTGGAGACACCACACTGGCGTCGTAGGAGAAGCACTTGGCTTCTTCTGTCCGCTTGTATTCTCCCTCTGGCCTTCCTGGGACCCATCTCTACTAGGCGACCATCCTGACCTCATTAGAAGAAGACAACAAGAAGCAGCAGCAGCAGCAGCAGCATCATCATCATCATCATCATCATCATCATCTCAACAGCAGCAACAGCAACAAGCCCCGCCCGCTGAAGTTCCAGCTGATCAGCAGCCTCCTGTAGACGCGCCTCCCGTTGCTCAATGAGGTGTTTGAGTTTGAGTTTGAGTGGTTGGGTTTATTCCCAACATTGTGGCACATGCTCGTCGCACTTTGCCCTTGTAATGCCTCTTCCATCTCCCCTCTGAACTGTACTATAAAAGAGCCTGCGAAGCAGGTGTCTCGATGAATGGGTTGTCCCGTAGACTACTCTCTGGTGCATGAAGGGAGCAGGCGCCTTCAGGCGAGTTTGTCTGACATGAGGGATACTTTGGGGCTTGGTTCGATTGCAAGGCTTTACATTCCTTGTTGTAAGCAACTTTGGTGTGATAGATGCATCTCGTCTGTGAGCTGGGCGCAGAGGAGTACGAGCTGGGTACACCTTCCTAATTCGGATCTTTCGACTTGCTGACTGGTTCCGTTGTTCTGTATCTCCTTTGATGCCCACCAAGACCCTCTTATGCCTCGTTTCACATCGTTCCACCATTGCGAAACTTGGGTATCAAGTGTAGATCTCGATTGGAGGATTCATAGTAGAGTTGGGGGGTACGTCTGGAGCAGCTCCTGGTCTGGAGTGATCATCTTCATCTCCAACCAATGGCATCTTCATTCAGTCTCATTAGCAAAAAAGGATATCCTATAGCATTAAGTGATGTTGAAATGAGTGAGATGGCATCCATAGAGACTTGACCAGCAGGAGGGGAAATTGTTTTGGCCGAACAGAGCTCCGCCCGTCAACTCTCGCATTCCAGTGTCCAGTACCTCCGTATTGAGGAGAAACGTATCCTCGTACCACTGAAATCCGATTCAGACAAAATAACTGTGAATAGTGATGGCGATGGAGTGGTGGATGGAATCGTCCGTAGATCCTGATGTAGGGCTTTCCGCACCTCAATAGCATCATGACGAGTTGAGTTTGAGTTTGAGTTTGAGTTTGAGTGGTTGGGTTTATTCCCAACATTTTGGCACATGCTCATCGCACTTTGCCCTAATCATGACGAGTTGGAACATGTATTGAGAGGGAGTAAATGCCGTGGTCGTGCTCTTTAACACAACGCGAGAGTGGCAATGTGCAAACGTGTCGCTTTGGGGCTTGGGCGAAACTCGACGGCGCGTTCCGCTCTGTTGCGATTCCGAACCGGACTTGCAGCGAACGTCGCATGAGAGTACCAGCTTTCAGTACTCAAGCCTTGCACAAACATCTAATCTGCTTTATCACATTGCTGCCTACATATTAGAGCAAATTCGAGGCCCAAATTCAACAACCAAGCCAAAGAGTTAGCTTTCACGTAGGGAATCGCCACCACTTCTGATTCACTACCTCACAAAGGCTCTTGGTCAAAAAGACACAATATACATGAACAAGAGTACGAATTTCAGTTGCTTGGTCCAAACGCAAGCGGTTGAATAGAGAACGAGAGAGACGGAGAAGTCGCAATTTTCGCGACGAACACAGCTCGATCATTCCAGGGTATCCATCGATGTGCCTCCCCTGATCCACTTTCAAAGTCATCCAATAACACATCTAAGACTGATAACAGGCACCAATCATCTAAAGATGCGAGACTCTACGAGGGATTTCGGTCCGCGCTCCACGTTCAGTATCAGATCCTTTCTCGCCATAACTCAAGTGACCAACGCTAGGAGATATGAAGAACGTGAAAAAGTGAGTTAGAGCAACAAATACGCTCAAAGAGCACAGAAACACAGAGAGATGGTTAAGGCACAAATACTCGTGTTTCGGGATGTGTTGGTACTAACGCAGGGTGAACCCCAAGTAGAACGTACGAACTCGCAGTTAAAGACTGATATTACAGTTTATAAGCCCCAGCGAGGTATACGATGAGAGAACGACACAGGATCCATCCAGTAGCTCACCACGGGCGTTGATGGCCAGAGGTAGAGAAGGAAGTGTGTTCAATGCATCGCAAAAGAGCGAATTGGCACCAGATACGGGTAGTAAGGGAGGTCATCAGAGACGAACGACGCAGAATCGAGGCGACAATTGAACCAGAATCTTCGAGACTTTCTACACACCTTCAAGCATCTACTCATTCCAAAACATTCAGAAATTGGTATAAAGGTGAATCGCCAAGCTGATACGGGGCGAATTATTGCTTTTGGAAGATGAATGGAACGCAATTCCTTAGCAGACACACAATACCTCTTTCAGAGCTTCAAACACTACTAGTGACGCAATAATAGCACTTTATACATACCCTCTAGTGTCTTCTCACGGGTGAAGGGGGCTGTAGTGTGCATTGATGGTCGCAAACATGGTAAAGCGGAAAGAAATGATTCGAGAGCTTCTTCGGGGTCGTGGTGTGATTGAGGGTTCGAAGTTGGCGAGGGTTTGCTGATTTCTGAGGAAGGACGCAACAGGGGAACGTGTTTCCGAGAGTGCATGAGTCCAGCGAGTGGGCCTGGAGGGGTCAGAGTCCACACGTGCCATCTCTGATGGAGTTCCCTAAGTGCATGAATGGGGCATAGAACGTGTATGTGCCTTATGAAACATCCTGTATACTACATTTTACACACAATCAGAATGAAGTGAGCAAGGCCAAGTCGCATACGTAGCGAGATCTCAGCGTTTCATCCATTGATTCTGCTTCTTTGCCTTCTTCATGCCTCGTTTGCTCTCCGGTCTCATCTCTCTGAATCTCTCCATATCGTCTTGGGAAAAGTTGAGTTGAGGAGTCTTCTTCTTGCGTGTCTTCTCAGATGGCAGGCGCGTGTCTTCTCGCTGCGCCAACCTCTCCGCTTTCATCTTCCGGTATTGTTCCTGCACTCTCTCTCGTAGGTCTGCGATGGCCTTCTTTTGCTCCTCCGATTGAACGGTAGTGCGTACGACGGTGGACGGCGCAGAACCATCTGCATTCGTCATGTAGGAGCGATCGAAGTCAGAGAGTCTCGCCATTTGCGCCGCCTTCTTCTTCTCCTTGAACGCCGTGAGTGGCCCTGAGGTACCGCTTTCAGAAACGCGCTTCGCAATCGCCATGTCCACTTTAGCGCTGTGCTTGGGGAGAGAGGAGAACTTGGGTGGCGCACGGGCCTGTTCTCCGAAACGAGGCTTCTCCTTCTCCAGCTTCGCAAAGTCCGAAATCTTGCCCTCCTCGTCGTCCTTCTCGTCGTCGCTATTCACGCCAGCTCGCTTGCGACGCTTGGCCTCCTTCTTGCGCTCATAGTACTCCCGGCGCTTCTCCATCTTGTGAGAATCGGCAAGCACGCGCTTCTTCAGCACCTCAGAAGATTCATCGCGCAACCTCTGGCTGAACTCGTAGAACGTTTCATCTTCCTTCATGCCTTCAAACTATATGCGGTCAACAACAACATCAACAACAACAACAACAACAGAAACGGAAGGGAGCGAGAGTGTTAGGCGAGCACGGCAAACGTGGGCAATACAAGGACAAGGACAAGGCTGATTGGCGAATTGATCTGAGAATTGGATGCACAAAGTAGAAATGAACGAACTTCTTTGGGGCCAGAGGGCTTGGAAACCTCAGGTTGGAACTCTAACGCTGCGCTTTGGTGCGCTGCGGAAACGAACTGAAATGCGGGCTTGTCTGACGGTTTTGCCTTGCCTTTCTCTGCCATCGCCTTGTATCTCTCCACTGAAAAGACTTCATGTGTTAGGAATTGTGTTTCAGAGCGAAAGAAGGGAGGAATGTCGAGCGAGAGGACCGAGCCCTTTCGATGGACCATCTCTGCCATGATTGGCTTCCGAAGGGGCAGAACGTACTCTCTTGGTGTTTGCGAACTCTCTCCTTAGCTTGTAGCAGTGCCCGCGTGGAACGAGTCATACCACCTCCATCGTCGCGAAGATCCTTCTTGCCGGGCTCGTGATTGATCGTCAGATCGACCTTTTCGGCCCTCTTTGGAGCAAAAGGATCGTCCTTTGCAATTTTCTTATACCTAGAGACTCGACCCATGTCCACAACTCTCGACCTGACTGCCAAATCCGGCGAGAAAGTACAACCAGGTCGCCGCCATATCTCTCCTCTCTCTCCCTCTGGGGAGCGCTCAGAGGACGTTTCGTCCCTTCTCCCGGCTATTGGAGGCTCGACCTCTATCATCGGACTTGAAAAACTCATCAACCTTGGATCATGGGTTGTATCACCAATGAGATTGTTCGCATAAGGCACGTTGGTGAGACATGGGCACGGGATCAGCTTCCTCGAAACGATGCCAGTTTCCCCTGCACGGTTGGACCATCCATTTCGTGTTGATCTGGTTCAGCATTTGTCCTTGTTGCTTTGGTTGGAACAGAGCCAATTAGACTCCGGTTGACCCCTTTGACGTTTGGAACAGGTGCAACAAAGTCCGCGAGGAACTAGTTGAACGTTGTTGGCATCATGCAGCCTCAAGAGGTCGCGCCGAAGCGGCCTTACATTAAAAAGGTGGTGATACATGGATTTAAGACCTATGGCAACCATACAGATATCGAGGATTTCAGTTCTGGCATGAATGTCATCGGTACGCTCCATTCCGCCTCTCTTGATCTTCTTTTAGCTTGTTTCTCTAACCTATTGGCGTTTTCTGTTTAGTTGGTATGAATGGAGCTGGTAAATCCAACTTTTTGGCTGGTACGTGATCCTGCGTGTGTGAACTTGGGTTGTGCGCCCTTTCGAGCCTCGTCCCTGCATTTCTCCCTTCTAACTCTCTCTTCCAATCCCTCATCCCTGTTATTCCTTGTAAATAGCAATTTGCTTTGTGTTAGGAAGTGATCGGTACTTCAAGATGGGTGCTGACGACCGAAAGGCGCTGCTTCACGTACGGAACCGTTGCCCTTGCCTTTCCCCCCCCCCCATCCCGTTTGTCTTCGTATCTCCAGTCTTTTGTCCCTTTTTCTTGGTTTCTGTTGTTACTTTGCGACTGATTATCGTACTTTTGTCCCTATCTGCAGAGAGGACCCGGCGATACAGTGATTGCGGGCTACGTGGAACTTCATATGGAGAATATGGGCGATAACGTTGCGCTTGGTCTTCCTTCTGATGTGGTTGTTAGGCGTACGGTTGGTATGAAGAAGGATGAGTACTTGCTGAACAACAAGCGTGCTGAGTTGAACGACGTGATCAACTTGTTCGAGACGATTGGCTTTTCTCGTTCTAATCCGTACAACATCGTGCTTCAGGGTCAAGTTGAGGCTCTTGCCGCGATGAGTTCTTCAGAGAGATTGGAATTGGTGAAGGATATTGCTGGTGCGAGTCTGTACGACGACAAGAAGGCGGAGAGTTTGAAGTTGTTGGAGGAGACTCAGGAGAAGATGAACAAGGTTGGTGAGGTGATTCAGTCTCTACAAGATCGTATTGATGCTCTCGGCGAGGAGAAGGATGAGTTGGCGAATTATCAGCAGCTGGACAAGAAGAGGAGAGCTCTGGAGCATCGTTTGCGAGACCTGGATCTTTCCAATGTCGAGAAGCAGTTGTCTGAGTTGGACGTCGAGCATGTCGCCTTAACCGAAAGATCGCAGAATACGTTTGAAACGTCGGTGCAGCTGGAGAGAGAGTTGGAGGAGGCGGAGGCGTTGCTCAGGAGCAGTGCGAAGGCGAAGGAGAGGGCGGAGACGCAGAAGAAGGACGCCTCAGTGGAGCACTCGGAGTTGGTCAGGCTCGTAGGAGCGCTGGAGTTAGATATCAAGGACGCGCAATCGTCTACACAGGATCACTCTCAGAGGGAGCAACAGATCGACAGAGAGCTCGCGAAGATTGGCAAGGAGATCAAGGAGCGCCAGGCGGCTCTGGAGAAGGCTCGCAAGGCGTATGATGTGGCCATGAACGCGGAAACTGCGACCAAGGAGAAGTACGATGAGATGGATCGAAAGGCGAAGGAGTTGTACTCGAAGCAAGGGCGCATTGCAAAGTTCAAGACGAAGAAGGAGCGAGACTCGCACCTGAAGCAGGAGATTGAGAAGCTGTCTACCTCTATTACTCATCGAAGAAAGCAAACTTCTACACTTGAGAGCGATATCGTGGCATTGGAGGCGAGTATGAAGCAGTTGGAGATGCAAATTTCGAGCAGGACGAGAAGGCACGATGAGTTGATGGAATCGGTCAAAGAGCATACCGGCGCTTATCAGGAGGCTAAAAAGACGAGAGACGATATGGCAGATGTGAGAAAAGCTCAATGGAAGGAGCAGAAGGAACTTGAGGAGAAGGTGTTTCAAATGAAGTCCGAGCTTCTCCACTTCCAACGAGCTCTTCACTCCACCTTAAGCCGAGAATTGGTTTCTGGACTTGAGGCTATATCGAAATTCGAAACACCCCCCAAGCACGAGGTGTATGGACCGCTGGTGGACTTGATCGACGTAGACGAGGTTTACATGACTGCTGTGGAAGTGACTGCTGGAAATGCTCTATTTCACATTGTGGTGGATACAGATGAAACGGCTGCGATTCTCTTGACACATCTGAACAATACGAGAGCCGGTCGCGTGACGTGCATCCCTCTCAACAAGGTTCAGAACAAGGACGTGGTCTCGGAGATCAACTTGGCCGGCATTGAGGCCGAAGCTCTACCCAAGCGTGTCGCACCTAAGAAACACGTATTTCAACCTGCAATCAACCAACTCTTCGGGAAAACTCTGGTTTGTTCCAACCTCGAACTCGCCACTCAACTCTCAAAGGAACATCGCGTCGCATGTGTCACTCTCGATGGAAATCAAGTTAGCGTCAAGGGAGCACTTACTGGAGGCTTCCTGGACGAGCGCACGTCGCGTCTCAAGACGTCTGCTAAGATTCGCGAACTGACTCACTCCATCCGAGTTGCCGAGCAGCGCATCGTCGACTTAGCAGCAAAGTCCGACCAATTGGAGGAGAGAATTACGAGATCGATCAAGACTATGGCAGATCTGGAGAGAAAGAGGAACGAGGCGTTGTACGCTCTGGACACCTTCGCCGATACGACTCGTGCTGCACACAGGGAGCTTCTTGGTACTCGCGATGCTCTTACGAAGAGACAACATTCAAATATGGAGAACGAGGCGATGATCAAGTCGATGCAAGCGTCAATCGCGGCATTGGAGGAGGAAATGTCCAGTGGCCTCTTCTCGAAACTCTCTGAGGCTGAGAGCGACGAACTTCAAACTTTGAATGTGGCATTGGATAGAGTATCGCAGGAATTGACGGCAGCCATCGAGGAGCGTGCTGGACACGAGGCGATCAAGAGTGAATTGGAGGCGCTTTTGGGAGGCAATTTGCTCCCTCGTCAGGGAGACTTGGAGTCTCAAAAGGCTTCTATTGCCATGCGTCCCTTCACTGCGAAGACTGCTCAGTCTGCGGATTCGTTGCAAGCAGAGTTGCAGAGATCGCGCAAGAAGCTCGAGCAGGCGCGCGTTGTGGAGGAGGAGTCTGATCGTCTGCTCGTCGAAGAGAGAGCGCATTACAAGGAGCAAGAAGAGAGGATCGAAGGACTGAGGAAGGAGTTGGAGAAGGCGCAAGAGAGTGTGAGTGTTCGGAGCCAACAGTTGGAGAAGCTCTTCAATACTCGTGCTACTGTGATTGCGAAGCGTGATGATTTGTTGAAGCGAATTAGAGAGATTGGAAGCTTGCCGTCAAAGGAGAGTGAAGAGGTGAGTGGTTATGCTCATTCGAAGTGTCAGAAGGAACTTGCCGAGACGAAAGAGCGGTTGACCCGCTTTGGAAACGTGAACAAGAAGGCGTTGGATCAGTATCTATCGTTTTCAGAGGAGAAGGAGAAGTTCTCGCAGCGAAGAGATCAGATGGAGTTGGAGCACGACGCGATCCGAAATCTCATCTCCAAATTGGATCTTCAGAAGGACGAAGCGATTGCTAGGACGTTTAGAGGTGTTGCGAAGAACTTTTCGAAGGTCTTTGCGGAAGCTTGTCCTGATGGAGAGGCGACACTCGTCATGAAGGTGAGCAAATCCGCCGAGGAGTATCTCAGCCAGGAGCAGCGACCTGATCAGTATGTCGGCATTGACCTCAAGGTTACGTTCAACAAGGCTTCTGGAAATGTGATTGAAGGTGGTGGCACTAAGCGACTCTCTGGTGGACAGAAAACGATCACTTCACTTTCGCTCATCTTCGCCATCCAACGCTGCGATCCTGCACCCTTCTACATCTTCGATGAGATTGATCCTGCTCTAGACGATCGATACCGAGCCACGGTCGCAGGCATGATTCGACGTCAAAGTGAGTCCATGCAGTTCATCATCGTCACGCATCACCCGGAGATGGTCAGAGTGGCACAAAAGAACTATGTTATTTCCTTCAAGAATAGAGTCAGTCGAGTGGAGGTGGAGGATGTGGACACGGCATTAGAAGTGGTGGCAGCAGCGAAGAAGGCGGAGGACGACCAAATGGCGAAGCATCAACAAGGACCGAAGAAGAAGCGTCGCGCAGCGACCTCTGAAGCAGTCGAGACCATTGCAACAACCCGCGCCGCTGAAGGAGAGCAAGAAGAAGCAGAAGGAATGGGCGATGATGCGGAGGCAGAGGTAGCAGGCAAAGTGACGACCAAGAAGAAGACCTCGTCAGCGACGAAGTCCAAGTCGAAAGTGGGGACGAAAGAAGGTGATGACGACAACGATGATGACGAGTTGGTTGTTAGATTTGACAGGAAAGACAAGGATGAAGAAGTGGATCCGATGGATCTCGAGCCTGAGCAGGATGTATTGGAGCCACCGAAGAGACGATCGAAGAGAGGAAGAGAATCGGCTAGCTTCCATGTTCACGACTGAGTGCCCCTCCTTCCCTCCCAACATACCCAATTCACACAATGTACACAGTTTGTTAAGCTCACTTCCATCTCTCCATCACTTTGGGGGTGGCTGGGGTAAAGGGATCATCTGCGCGGGTAACCTCATTGGATTGTTCGGTCTTCCACGAGGCATGGCTTATAAGAAATGATATAGAGGCAAAGAGATACATGCAAGGGATGTCAAGAATCGACTAGATGTTTATGAAGCATTTTGGGTTCAGACCTTTACAGGATATCTCCAGGATCGGTATCGGGCGGATCTCACGCTCCCCCAGTCGCAACCACACTCTGCGTACTTCTATGCAAACCGGGCCTTCAGAAGTTCAATATCCATTCGTATCTTTGGATCTGTTATAACGCTAGTTGAGACGTCGTATTGCTCAACTATGTCGGCCAGAGATCGAGATGCGCATTGTGACGGTGGAATAGTGGATGAAGACGGGCTGCAGAGACACCAAGTGTAGGGTTTTTATGAACAAGTAGTTTTAGGGCGCTTTCAGTCGCGAAAGGCGCTCCATGAGCTCATCCTTCTTCTCGGGCTCTGGTTCGGGCTCCTCAACTGCTTTTGGCTCCTTCACCTTCTTAGGCCCAGCTGGCAACTCAGAAAACTTCTCTTTGAGATCGATGTGATGTTCTTCGGCAGTCATGGCAATCAAATCGTCAACTTCCTCTTGAGGCGTCGATAGGGCGGTGGTTTTGGACATTGCGCCTTCGACATACTCGCTCTGCACGTCCAGATCCTCAAACTGCTTCTCAAACTGATCCATCACCTGCGTTATCGTCTCTAGATTCATATTCTTCATAGAAGCCTCCATTGCACCCACAATACGTGCCATAGAAGAGGTCACAGCTTTCATCTTCATCGCAGTCTCCACTCGCGCTGCCACAGCCTCCACGCGCGACGACAATCTCAAATAGTTGATGCTCATATTCTTGGCTCGAATCGCATTTTGAGCATAGATGCGCGCACCCTCTTGGTTGCCTTGCTCGATGGCCTGGAAGAATAAACACGCATTTTCCACCTTCAACGTCAGAATCGAAGAGCAATCAAACGGATGAAAGAGAAATATGTAACGGCTTCCAACCAATAAAGAACATGAACAGGCGAAAGAGAGCAATACACACCTTCTTGACTTTCAGTTTCTCGCGGGCTTCGTCCTTCTCGGATTTCTTGCTTTGTCTGGCGAGTTGCTTCGCTGTGAACTTGAGAGAGAATAGTTCTGTACACAATTATTCGAAAGTCAGTGATTAGGGTCAGCTTGAGCGCGATCAAGAGGCAATCAGAGCGCTGGAAGTGAGGTTTCCCAAAAGTTGAAACGTACGGTCTACAGACATTAGGAAGGAGGAAATAGGCTCGACGGCTCAGAGTGTTCGATGTAAGATGGAGGAGAAAGTACAATGAGAGGAGGATACACGGAGGATCACTCGTTGAGAATGACACAAGCGCAAATGGGCTGGCAACAGGCGGCACTGGATGCGCCCGTTTCTC
>Ga0307375_10003517_pt1 | contig 15380 bp, 22 predicted proteins | sample TR1MG_FD_202531 | JGI IMG/M metagenome (GOLD analysis project Ga0307375, IMG submission 202531) | Soil microbial communities from Risofladan, Vaasa, Finland - TR-1 | ecosystem: Environmental > Terrestrial > Soil > Coastal area > Acid sulfate soil | place: Finland: Risofladan, Vaasa | collected...
AAAGTGTGCCGACTAATTGAACTATACCGATAATAGAAGAAAATGTTATTTGCATAATAACTCCTTACGAATTCATCCATATTTTAATAGATATTCTATAACGATTTTGGTCAAATTTATCTGCATCGTCGTAAGATGGTACAGGCAAACTTGAGATAAAATCCACTCTACCTAAACCTAATTGTGATTTTGTTGGTGCATCTGGATTATTAGAATTAGGTGTGTAATCATAAATCATAATACCATTGTTAATTTTTTCTTCAATCCAATCTGCTAAATTAGATTCCTGTCCTGGTAATAATGTTCGAATATCAAAAATAATTTGCCAAGACCGTAATCTTTTATTTGAACCTAGTTCTAATCTTCCTGCATCTGGTTTGTTATCTATATAAACCTGTATTAAAGGAAGATTCCAATCATTATTTAATTCCCTACCAGCGTAGACATTAATATCTTGGGCATCTCCGTTACAATCTAAAAGTTGTAAAGAATATAATGTTACTTGTGTTCTAAGAAATTCAATTATAGAATTCTCAATATTTGCTGAAAGTTCCCATGTTAATATCATACGATTTGTCCTTCTTTTTTTAATATCATTCTAACCTTTGAAACCATTACACCTAAAGCTTTTTCAATATAGTTATGGGCTGATATGGCTTTTTTTGGATTCATTGGAAATCTAGGACTACCTTTAGTAAAAATACCTTTTGTGTCTGGTTCAAAATGTCCTACTATTCTAGGGTTTTCATCTGTTCCAGGTGGAATTGTTCTACCAGAAAAAGCTCTTCCATAATTTATCCAAGCCCACCAAGGAGCATTCTTGTTTAATTTTTCAATATTACCAACACCATATCCAGGTAAATTAAATTCGGTAACTGGTTCATAATCTATTTGGTTTTTTAAATGTAATCCTGTTGGTTTTAATACTCTTTCTCTTGTTTCATCAATGGCTTTATCTAATTCTTTCTTATGAGCATCGGCTAAAACTTTAGTATGTAATTCGCTTAATTGACCAACGACTTTACTAACAACAGTTGGAATAGGTAATCCCGCTCTCTGTATAAGAATAGTAATCATTATATATTTTTCTTAAAAACAGTAATTTCTGAATAATTATCATCCAAAAATCTAATTTGCATTTTATTGCCAACCGCATCGTTATAAACATAATAATCTTCGTTTTTAATGGTGATGCGAACAGCTAATTTAAAAAGGTTTACATCATTGTTTTTAATAACTAATTTTTTTGCACCAGTGGCTATCAATCCTAACTGCCTAACAATAAGTTCGTTTGCCGTAGTATCTCTAATCCACGCTTTAACTGTGAGGTAATTTTGTTTTCCTTTTGTATACCCTACATCTCTAAATTTATCATAGTTAGTTCCCTTAACTGAACCGCCAGGTAAGTAAACAAACACCTTTTCTTCAACCTTTTCCATTATATATCTAGCGTAATTTTTTCTATAAGCTTTCATAGTTAACCTTTATAATATCGTATATTTTATGGGGCTGTCCAGTTAATTTTTTCAGAATTAAATTTAATTTCATCTTGATAAATAGTTAAAATCTTTTCATCTTCTTCTCGTTCAATTTCTATGTTAGCAGAATTATTAAAATTGGTAGTTAAACCTTTTAATACTTTAAGTAAAAACACACCATTTATAGCATCGATTATTTCAATTTGCGCATTGCTTCCACCACTATTGGATGTTGCTAATTTAATAGAACTACCATTAGCATCAAATATTTCACATCGAATTTTCCAATCACTTATGTCAATATTGGTTGTTATTTCTAACTCTATGGAATCACCTTTAACTAATCCTAATAACATATGCGAACTCCTATTTATCTATATTAATATCTAAATTATTTTGTGGTTTTACGTTTATATCGTTTTCTGTTAATTTTAAATTTAAATTTTTATCAATAATATTATCTGTATTTAAATTACAAGACAATTGATTATTTATATCTAAGCCAACAGATTGTGTAGAACGAACACTTAAATCTATAGGCAAAACGCAACGCCTAATAATAGATACGCCTTGTTTGTAACAAATCCATCCATGTGTTAGTAAACAAACTGTCATTAAGCTGTCCTCTTAATGCCCATAGTAAGCATTAATCCGCTACCATTATAAGTCGCATTATATTCATAAGTTGCCATAACATTAGTATTATTATCAAAATCAATTGCAGATGGATATAATTCTATAATAGCGTGTGTTAATTGCCCATCTGAATTATGTTCAGTATCTAAAATTTTCTTATTTTCATCAGTTAATCCTAATGCTCGCAATAAATCATCTTCTCTTGCATACCTATCAATAACCATAATATTTTCAATTTCATCTGTATAATTAACTGGTGTTGAATAAATAATATAATATTGTCCTAAAGCACTAAATGTATACGAAGCATGGTAAACACCATTTCCTTCATCTATAAAACTTCCTGAATCAACTACACTATTATCACTTGATTTATATATAACATAAGTTGGAGAAAGTCCTGTTACTGGACTACCGCTTAAATCGGTAACAAATAATTCTAAAAAATAAGCTGTGTTTAATTCGTTACAGATAAAATTCATTATTCTATAGTTTCCTTTTCGGCAACAATATAAATTTTACTATTAATTGTAATAACCTGAATAATACGCCAACCTTTTTTCCCATAATTATCATTGTAGACATTTTCTATCTGAGTCGGAGTAGAATTGGTTACATCAACAAATTTAATTTGTCTTCGAACTTCGCTTCCATTTGTTTTATCTAAACTTCCCATTAATTAACTCCTAATATTATAATAGTTAAATCTCCAGTAGTAGGAGCATTTTCACATTCTCCTACCATTCTAAAATAAGGAAAATATGTCTCGCATGTTTGATATACAGATTTATTTGCATTTACATTAAAAGGACTTCCTACATTAAAGCATTTACTAAAATCAGCATTAGCAGAAGCTTGACATTGTAATGTAATTTCCTCGTTTAAATCATTCTCAACAATAATAGTCTTTATAATAAAATTACCATTATAAACAGTATTGCCATTGTGAGAATTGGTATCTCTTATTTCGAAAGCGTTAAATGTCCTTTCTTTATTTATACTCATTATGATAACTCCCTATAAAGACAAATATGTTTTATCGTTTGAGTTCCTGTTGTTGCTCTTGCTAATATTTCAAAACTTGTAGAGAATCCTAAACCTTCTGTTGGATTAAATCTAAAATTTTTATTTGCGGTATCTACCCAAATAGGGACATTAGTTGCATTTGATAAAACAAGGTCAGAACCTAAATCACTCATACTAATTCTCAATCTCTCAGTACCATCAATCTTAATAATGGCTTCATAATTTGAACTACCAGAAGAAAGTCCAATAAAATCAAGCAATCCTGCACCTGTAAATGAAAATAGAGAAACATCGGTTGTGCTTACAGAATCTCCTGCTGAATCATAATCAAACTTCAGAGAATACTGAGTGGGGTCTTGAGCAACAGAAGTACTAACATCTAAACGTCGTTTAGACCCTTCTTGAGTAGTAGTTATAGCTACATCATCGTCATCATCATGCAAACTTACATTCTGTGTTTGGTCATTTAAATCGGACATAAATTAAAACTCCATTTTAATTGGATGGATAGTGATACCTCAAAAGAAATATCACTATCCAATTTTATATTAATTATTGATTATTATATATCTCTACCAATAATCGTCGAATATACATCTGCTGCTGCACCTTGCCTATTAGTTCTAATAACACGAACTGTTCCAGTAGATGTTACAGGAACCTCAATAGGTGGACTAAAAACAAGCTGTTTTGTATCACCTTGACGACCATTTAAAAATCCAACGGCTACGGTTGCTAAAGAGGCAACAGCACCAACTTGGACTTCGAATTTTACATTACCACTTCCAGCTACTATAATAGATGATAGTAAGAAGGTTGTATTTTGAACAGTATAATCGTGGTTGCTTGCTGTATCTGATGCAACTGCTGATGCTGTATCATAATCATGCACCTCTCCAGCTATAACAGATTCAACAACATTAACATTAATAGAACCATCACTATTAACTGCTAATAAATCAGTACCATCACCAACCTTAACACTATCAGAAACATGTGTTAAATCACGAATATCTAAGTCGCTTGCATCAACAGTAACAGTACCACTAATAGCAACTGTACCATCAACTGTAATGCTATTACCACCATCGGCAATATTGACATCATTTGTGATACCAGTAAGAGTTGTTACTGTACCAATATCCCAAACACCAGATTGCGTTGCAGCAACAGTGCCGTCAACGGTGATTGAATTTCCACCGTCAGCGATGTTTACGTCATTTGTGATACTAGTAAGAGTTGTAACTGTACCAATATCCCAAACACCAGATTGCGTTACAGCAATCGTAGCATTATCAATATTGACATCTAATGCACCGCTAGTTACACCAACAACAGAACTACCATCAGATAACTGCATAAAAATAACATTATCTGCTGCGTTTACATCTCTTGTTCTTGAAATTAAATTAGGGAATATTCCATCTGCCATTTTAAATTCTCCTTTAAGTAATGTCTATTGGTTCTAAATTCAATAGGTCATTATTTAATTTTGTTATTTCTTTTTTTAACATCATAATTTTTGCTTCTAATCTTAAAACTTGACTTTGTACTATTTCTTCTTTGTCGGCTTCAAGCCGTTTTATTTGGGCTTCTTTAGATGCAATTTCGGCTTTTGCCCATTTTTTTAATACCTCTGCATCTGGTTTAATTACATATTGTTCTCTTGGAACAGGTAAATCTGCCATTTTATTTTCCTTTATTATGTTTGTGTGTTAGCATACAAGCCAGCTTCAAAATCTAAAACATCGCCTGTAAAATAGTGTGTCACCTTTACATCTAAAATTTCTCCATTGCGTAATAATAAAGGGTTTGGAAAACTCCATTCAACATTTCTTTTATTACCGCTTCGCTTAGTAGCAACCAAGTCAGTATTAATAAAAAGTTGAAATTTTGCATAATCCTCTCCAGAACATACTATCAAAGAAATTAATGTATCTTGCGATGCAGTAAACGTTAAAATTGTAGTTAAAGTATTATAAGATACATTTTCTGCTTCAGTATATCGAATAAGATTTAAACTTGGATTTATTATTTGTGATGAATGTATGCCCATAGTTTTTAATTCTTATAATGTTCATTTAATTTAATATATAAATAATATTGTTATAACTATGTCGGCATTATGTATTTTCTAATAATACTTCATCAAAGGTAATTTCTCCATACCATGTTGTAAATCGTGCTAATGCCATTTGAATAAGTTCTGATTTACTAGCTTTTTCTTGAGCCGTAATAGTAAAATCTTTTGTGCGTATTTCAATATTTTCAGGGTCAATAGAAATCGCTGTGATAATTGCAATTTGATACGCTTCTTTTACTGTAGGATTTACATCGTTTACTGTAACAACTTTAGTTCTGTCATTACTAAGTTCAAAAGTTTTTCTATAACCAAATTGATTAAAATAAAGAAAAGAAGATTCAATATAGTCTGTTAATTCACTATCTGAATATTTATCATAAAAAGAATACGTTATTAAAATAATATCGTTAGTTGCAAGTAAAGCCGTAATCGTAACAATATTTGTTGCACTATTATAACTCCAACCAGTAGAAAGAACAGTTCCGTTTTTATATACAACAATAGTTGCAGAACTAGGAAAATCTTCAGTTAGTGTAAAATTTGCACTACCTTTAAATTCAAAAGAATCACGCCCATCAGTACGTAGTCTATCTTTTAATAATGCTCTAACGAATCTTTTTATAGTTGTTAACTCTGTCCAATTGCTCATAATAATATCCTTTATTTAACATCGTCTTTTTTAAAATTGTAAAAAGTTCGTTTTTCAAATCTGGTTATGTACTCATTATTTTTTCCATTAACTTTAAGAAAGCGAATGCCATTTTTATTATATGTTCTGTTCAAAAAATCGTGTTTAGGAATACTTAAATAATAATCGCCATTTAAATTCCATCTTAATATCTTTATAAACGCTTCTGCCAATCTCCAATTATTAACTAAAATTTCAATATACTTAACTTTTTTATCATCGACTATTCTATTTTCAGCCCAGCAGATTCCCTGTAACTCTTTTGATTCCATAATTAAAGCAGGTAATCCGCTTTTAATTATTTTGCGTGTCTTTACGCTTGCTTCTAAAAAAGAAAGTCTTAATTTCGTTGATAAATAAAATTCAATAGCTGTTTTATCTTTTTTTGAAATTTGTCTAATCATTTTTTGTCTTTTTTTAATTGGTTGATATTAACTTTGGAGTGGGGCTGTTTTCACAACCCCACAAACTTTCAACTAAAGATAATTCCGTAAAATTATTCTCTAGTAAATTTGCAACATGTATAACTATTGGTAATAACGATGCCGACTTGCTCTAAACCAGCAATACCTTTAGCAAACTTTTCAACTGTTGCGACAGGCTTGTTCATGCCAGTAACGATAATAGCTCTCTCTTTATCAACAACAACCGTATCAGTAATACCAGCGAGAATCGTACCATCAATCTTGCGACGAGCAAAATATCCTGGTTTATTCTTTTTGCTATCAGATACAGCTACGAGATAAGCTACGTTGTCAGCGATAACATTCTTCTCAACACCGCCAACCGTTACGTCTAAAGATTCAATCGGAATCCACATGTCCACAACATCTTTGATATTAACGCCCTGGAATTTATTGGCATCATATTGCATGAGTTCAATATCTTCCGTAACGTCGCAACCAGTAATAAGGACAAGCGTTTTACCGTACTTACGAATAGCTTTCTTCATTTCGACTAATTTAGGATAGTCAAACTTAACCTTACCAGTGTCAAGCGTAAACACGTTGCTACGAGCAACAGCAGCAGCGTCAACTAACGTCAACACAGCGTAAATTTCCTCACGATTCAAAGCTTCCTGAATATCTTCTGCGTAGAGGTCGAGAATGTTCATGTCACCATTCAGCAAATCATCTAAACAAATATAATAATCAGGTGTAACAATCGTTGTAAATGACAAGGTGTTCTTTGATGTCGGAGTAACAACTTCTACAGTAACGTTACAGTTACCGCTTAAAACATACACTTTCTTTACAGGAAGTGTGGGTACAAAATAATACACAGGTTCATGAGGATTTGCGGTATCTAAATTCATGATGGCTGAAATAACTTCGTTTACAGGAATTTCAGGGTCATACGTTTCATTGATAACCTTTGCAATCTGCTCTTCACGATTAGCTGAAAAAGCAATCTGCCTCATTTGCTGCTGTGCAGCTTCCATCTCTTCACGACTAACTTGTTTCTTCATTGGTTTAAATCTCCCTTTGTTACTACTATTTTTTAAAATTAATTACTTTCTATTTGCTTTTCTACTTCTTAAAACTTTTCCCAACGCACTTCCTGATTCTTCTTCTTCAGAAGACGCTTCAACTTTTTTATGTCCAGTAGCTAAAACAACAGGTGCGGATTTTGCAACAACTGTTTCTTTCTTAGCTGCTTCAAATTTAAGTTTAGCATTTTCTACTTTCATATCATCTAAATAATCTGAATCTGCAAAATCTGCCACAAATTCATTATTAGCTAATTCTAACTTACGAGTAGCTAATTTTTCAGCAGTTGCTTTAACAGTAACAATCTCTGCATCTTTTGTGGATAACTGCTCTTTTAATTCAGCAACTTGCTTTTCATACCCTGCTTTAATTTCTTCAACTTGAGCATATGTATAAATTGTTTCTTGTACAGTATTTTGTTCCATTTTTACTGTATCATTAACACTACGAACTTCTTTTACTTCAACTTTAACTGTTTCTTTATTATCATCCATAGTATCAGTTACTTTTGAAGTTGTTTCTGTGACTACAACCACAGGTTCAGCTACGGCTTCTGCCACAGGTTCAGCTACGGCTTCTGCCACAACTTCAACTACAGGTTCAGCTACGGCTTCTGCCACAACTTCAACTACAGGTTCAGCTACGGCTTCTGCCACAACTTCAACTACAGGTTCAGCTACGGCTTCTGCCACAACTTCAACTACAGGTTCAGCTACGGCTTGTACTTCTTCTATTTTTTTTGCTTCGTCTGCCATTAGTTTTAATACCCCCATTATTGAACGCTTTGTATTTTGGTTATTAGCAAAAATTAAACTTTGTCTTTCCATAGAAAGTTGTTCTTGTAACTTTTTTGCTGCCATTTCAAAAACTCTCGCTTTTTTACACGCAGGTTTCACACCAAATAATAAACCTGCACCTGTAAAATAGTAATCGTTTAACCTTTTTGTTCCATCAACTAATTTATCTTGGCTTTCAATATCCGCAGAAAGTTCAAAAGACATTGTTAGCTTATTATCTTTAAATAACTCCATTGCATCTTTATACTCATCTTCATATATATCTTTAAAAAAGATACAGGTTATTTCTATTTCCTTATCTTTATTAATTGTGGCATCAATAATATGACCTAAGACATTACCTGCCCTTAAATGATTTCTATTAATTTGACACCCTGCTAAAGTTGAAATCGCTTCTTTAGTTGCTTCTGTTCCAAGCCTAACCTTATTAGCATTTGGTTTTTCAAGTTCTGCTAAAACAGATTTAAAAATACCTAATGCTGGATGTGGCATTTGAATGCCTTTACTTCTTGCAATATCATAAAGAGCATTTGTATCAGATGCTACTATTTTTGCCGTTAATTGTATTGGTTCTCTATTCATTTTAAGATTCCTCACTCGCTTGTTTCTTAATCCATTTATCTCCAACTTTTTTATATTTTTCTTTTACTTGAAACCACGCAGCCTGTCTTGCTTTATTTTCATCTTTCGTTTCTTTATACACAGAATTAAAAGTGCGAATCCATAAGTTTCTTGCTCCAACTGGTAATTTTTTAAGTTGGGTTGGATAATTATCCTTTGTATACGGTGCTTCTAAATATTCACCTGCTTCTTCGTCTTCATCTGTGTCCTCTTCTTCATCAGGCGTAACTTCTTTTTTCTTTCTTGGAACTTCATTGGGTGTTGGCGGTCTGGTTGAAGGGGTATCACTTTTTGTATTACTATCTTGATTAAAAATAACTCTTGGGAAAAATAAATCTTCATCACCATTGGTCTGCTCTTCTTTGCGACGCTTTTTACTAATTTCAAAATCAAATCCTATTGGTAAGCCTTCAAAAGAATCCTGAATAGATAACTCACCAGTATTTGTATAGTCTTTAATAAGTTTACGCATGTTATCAGTTAAGAAAGCTTTAACAACACCTGGAACAATTCGAATATCTTTACCCATTTGCTTAGGATGTAACTCTGAATTTTTCTCAATAATTAAATCAAGAACTTCTTCATAAAGGGCTTTAGCATCCGTTACACCATTTAAAATTTCTTCTACTAAAACTTTAGGGTTTAAAAGTGCTTCTTGTCTATTGCTAGAAAATCCTTGTAACTCAATTAATCCTAGTCCAGCTAAAAGGTCATAGTTTACTGGTTGAATAATTGACGAATTAAATAACTTAGTTAAGTCTGGAATTAAGTGGTCTACCTGTAAATCGTATCTTCCCTTTAACATTGTGTCGCCAACATCATTCTGAAATTGTTTATCTCGTTTAGCTTTTTTCAAGCCATCTTTAACTGTTGTTAATTGTGATTCAATATCACCCATTAATCCCTTTGTCATTAAATTTGCATCACCAGCCCTCATCAGTAACATATAGGGAATTAATTCTTCAATGACATCCGCTTGTTTACTAATTACTGCTTTCTTAAGCAATGCGTTATGAAGAACACCTTTTTTCACTAAGTATGGTGTAGGATAATCATCATACCAAGAATTAAAAGGTTTTCGTATTATAATAGTTTGGTTATCTGAAGTCTTAATTTCGTTATCTTTAGTTCCTAAATAATATTGCTTTCCATCTAAAGTATTATCATCACCGCCAACAAGAACAGAGCTTCCATCAGAAAGCCACATTTTTCCTGGTAAAGTTAAACCGTTGATTTTTTCCCACACAATATTTAAAACAATAAAAGAACTTTTATATCTTTCTCGTAAATACTGTGATGTAATTGCTTTTAATCCTCTAGGAATATCTGCATTAATTCCAGCATTAACTTTATGCATTGCCCAATCCTGAAGGGATGCTGTTAAATTTTGGTTGTCAGTAACAAAATTCATTGGAACAGAACCAGTGGTAATCATAAATTCAATAACAGTGGCAACAATACCTGTATAGTCATTGTCTAAAAGTTCGTTGATTTTTACCATTCTTGCAGAAAACGGTTTTGGAACACTAATACGAGTGCCACCACGAAATAATCTGCTTATAGTATTTTTCCAAAATAAATCTGAATTTGACATTTATTACTCCTATTGTTTAAAATCCAGCCACGAAAGAAGATTGCTGGTCATTTGGCATTAAATTTGCGAACTCTAATTGAAATCTTGCAATAACGGCACATTGGAAACTTTGAAGCAAGTGGTCTGTTGTTGTGCTTCCATATCGTTTTGACGTGCCTGTTGTAACTGAAAAATAATTTGCGAACTCTCTTAAAAACTTTTCACTATGAGGAACATTAATTAATCCATGATATAAACAATTTTCTAACTGTAAGTTAGCAAAATCAATTGTTCTTTCTAACTTATAAATTATGTTTCCTCTATCATCATATTTAATAGTATCGTTGTCATTTTTTTCAAACCCAACAATAATTTTGGAATTAAACATGACACGTATAATTCTATCTTTTGGAACCCCAAGAATCTCTAATTCATCAGCAATAGCTCTACCTTCACCTGCGGTAGCGTCTAATGAAATAACGCCATTATCAACTTTATCATATAGCCATTTAAAAACTTTAGCCTGTTCTTGTGTCGTGAGCATATAAAGAGATATATTGTATCTCCATTTTAATAACTCGTTGTTTCCGAAAAATATACAGATTTCGCTTGGAGAACCAGTTGTTCCAATATCAGAAGCGATAATAGTAAATTCTGCTGGCTGTTTATCAACAACTAAAATCTTCTCAAATTTACTATACGTTTCTTTACCAATATCGAATTGCTTAACTCTACGCTTAGTTGTGTACGAGTTCTTTTTAATTCGTTCCATGTCAAACATGGAATTTGCACCTTCGATGGCTTCTCCTAAAACATTAAGCTTATACATTGGAGAAGATTCGCCATCATATTCTTCAATTTTTTCAGCTTTAGTCTTTTCATCCCAATCGGCTCGGACATATTGTGGCATGTTGCAAATCCAATTACGTTTTGATTCATCTCTTAAAATTTTACCAAGAGGAGAACCTAACCTAATATCGGGGATTCCAGCTAATCTTTCTATGCAGCCTTCGCTATGCATAGCATCTACCATTTTCTTTCTACCTTCTTCTGACATGTAGCTAACTTCGTCGTAAATATTTTTTCTTACGTGAAGAGAGTGAAATGCTGTGCCTGGGTCTGGAGAATTAATATTCTCGTTTCGACCATACATGGTATGACCAAGAATAGAATCAATTTCCATTCCACCGCCAATAAACCGAACACATTCTTTTCCTTTGCGTCGATATAGAGAAAAAATTGGATGATGGTTTGCAAAAACAGAAACAGGCGTAGAAATTTTCTTTAAATGAGCAAAATCAAAAGAGGCTAGGCAACTTTCATCTGATTCCCCATGTAATAGAGTAAGAAACGCATCTATTACAGCGAACAGAGATTTACCTAAATTTCTTGCCATAACGTTGATTAAATATCCAGCACCTATTTTATTTCGAAAATTTTCTTTACTTTTCAATTTATCATCGTTGGCGTACATGTAAGAATAATCTACCATAGCAAATTGATAGGGTCTTACTTTTATCATAGAACAATCGTCTTCACTCCAAACGTGTGGAGCTTTAAAATTTTCTGGTATGAGGGTTTCAATCATGCAAATCGGATTGTGCCAACATTCCATAAATTCTATTTCGTCTTCAGTAAGCTTTTTATAAAGCACAATTATAACCTTGGCAATTGGTTTGACTTTCTATACGATAATCCACTTCTTCCAGTAAAACTTGTTTCAAAATCAGAACTTCCAATTGCTAAACGATATTCTGTGCCATCTGTTTTTTCACGAAGAATTCGCCATGAACCATCTGCTCTTGTAAAACCATAATAGTTATAACCAGCTTCGCTTTCACGAATTTCGGCAACATCGTATCCACTTAAATAATTTTCTAATAGCATATTTATCTCCTAAATATAGATTAATCTTTTTGAATTACGTCTAAGTTTAATTTACTAGCAATCTGAACAACCAAATCCTTCAACTCTTGTTCAGAAAGTTTATTAATATTTATTTTTTGTTTTTGCGGAGTTATTCTTTTAATCATTTTTATCTCCTATTAATCCCATAATAAAGATGATGCATGAATTTTTAAATTTTTTGTATTATCTGTTTCATATTTATATCGTATCTTTGTTCCAGAAGGTTGTCCTGAAACATCAACAGACGTGACCAATGTTTGAATATTTAAATCAAAATCGTTTTCTTTTGATAAGGTTCCTTGTGTCCAAGTTGTGCCATCATCTCTTGAAGCATATGCTAATAAATCGGTGTTTAAAGTAACCGCATCTAAATCTTCTTCTAAAATAGTTATTCTTGCTAAATCTGGTGCTATATCTGCATCAAAAGCTTCTGAAATTAATGTCATATTTTTAACTTCTGCTTGAAATTGTGAAGTTGGCGGTGTAAAATTGGTGGTGTATCGACACACGCCTTTAGAAATGCGAAGTTCATCCATCCAACCATTTACACTACCATAATTTTGGTCGCCAGTGAACTGTCCAAGTTGCATAGAGGTACTCGATGATATATCTACTGTTCCTGTCCTAGATGCTGTAACATCAATTCCATCAACATAAACTGAAAGTACACCACTCAACATACAAAAGGCTACATGATGCCATGTGTTTAAAGTTAATACATCGGATGGGGCGGTACAGCCAGCATTGCCATGTAGAAGGTCATAAAAAGATAATCCTGCATTTGCTCTACTAATTTGAAAATTATTGGTGAGTAAATAACTATTATATCCATAACCCCATAAACCCCAATGATTGATAAAAAATTCAATTGTAAAATCATCCGTGTCAAATTGCCAATCACTTAATGTTCCTAATATCTGTACATTACTAGATGCTCCTAGTTTTAAAGATGTAGCACCAAATTTTTGCTTTTCACTATCAATTTTAGCATTATCATGAAATGTAAATGTGTGGTTGCTTTGAGAAGAATCAACTGTATCTACATCTTCATCTGTTCCATCAAAATGGCATAATGCTTTTGTTTCACTGTCTATAAGTGATTCAGTAGAATAACAATCAGAAGTTGGAACATATGTTTGATTAATACAACTTACTACGTCAATCCCACTTTCATCTTCATAATTGTCAACAATGCCATCAACTAAATTTAAAAAGTTTCTTGAAGTTTCAATAGCCAATGAAAAAGCTAATAAAGAAACATTTAAAATATTTTTAACGAGTTCAGATGCGGTTACGTGATTTGCTCCACCGCTATTAAGTATTGTGTCGGAATTTTGTACATGCTTTTTAGTAACAGCATCTTTAATATCTGCAACCACAACTGCGTTTGCACCACCAGTGTCTAATCCCTGGTCAGTACCTTGCGTATGTTTTTTATCAACTGCATCTTTTACATCAGCGACGGTAACTTCATTTACGCCACCATCATCAAGTTTTTGGTCGGTTCCTTGTGCGTGGTCTAAAGAATTACTATGTTTTTTTGAAACCGCATCATCAATATCTGCAACAGAGGAAATAGGCTTATCTTCAATGGCTGCCCACTTTAAATCAATAATATCTCCTTGGTCTAACCAAGATACATCATCCCAAATCCAAAGATGCCCATTATCATTTGTGATTCTACCATCATATAGTATGTTGCCAATTAACGGTAATGCAGCTTCGTTAGCGACGGCAGCTTTAAAAGTTACAATGGTAGACGAAGGAACTAAGTTTAGTTGTCCAGACACCGCATTATATTTTTGTTTATATATTCCCATAATAGTTATCCTTTAAAATTTATTTTTTATCTTCAGTGTTATTTAAAATTCTTCCTTTATTTTCTAACGCCCAAGAAATATAATCTGTTGATGTTTTTAAATAACGAGCAGCCTGTTCAACAGTAATTACTTTCTTTTCAACATCATCCATAATATCTTTGTTCCAAAGAAATCTACCAGAAAAAAATGGATGTTTTAATACGTCATAATCTTTAACACGTAATCTTAATAAATGGCTCTCAACATCATTTTTACCGCATGAACTACATGTGTAGGGAACCCACAAAGTGTATTCGGCTTTATTTTCCTGAATGTGCTGATGAAAACGTTTCTTCAATAACTGAAATGCGGTAAACTCATCTTGTTTTTCTTCTTTATCAATTCGTAATTTTGTTTTAAGAGATAAAACTTGGTTTTCTGCTTCGTGTAAGCTTTTAACTAATTTATCGTTTATATAAGATTTTCCGTCTTTAGTTGAGCATGTGTTAATAGTGGTTTGAATTCGACGAACAAGAATCTCGTTATAAACAAGCATTGACAAGGTACTTAAATCGCTATATGTTTCAAACTCATGGGCTTCGAGATATTTCTCAAAACATTGTTTTGCAAATTTGGTTTCTTTGGCATCGACAAAGTTACCGCTTTCAATGAGTTCAGATAAAACAACATTCTTTTGGGCTATCTTAATTAATACTTCTTCTGAAGCATTACGAAATTGTTTTAGTTTACTTAATTTTTTTACTTCCGATTCTATATTTAAACTCATATATTCCACATAGTTAGATACTATTAATAAAAAAAAAGATTACCTCTTTTTAGAAGTAATCTTTATAAAACACAAAAATCCGCAGATGGCATACCTTCTCCATTGCGGTTCAAAATAACCTTTTGATAACCAAACTGCTTTTTGACCATTGGGGCAGGACTATTTTTGAGGTAATCCTGCTATATAGTAGGGCGTTAACTACTTGTTAGTTTTATTAGAGCAGCATTTACGGCTGTACGCTTTTTAATTCCAATACATGATTGGACTATATAACTCATCATATACTTATAATACAAGTATAACACATGAAAATCCCGTTTGTCAAGAGCAGTTAACTTATTATGTTTCAATATGTTACAATAACGGTATAAATACTGTTGCCATAACATACTGAAACTAAACAACTTAAATTTGGATTAATTAATTTTAAAAATCAAAAATAATTCAATTATTTTTCATAAATGCCCAAAATAGGCTTCAGACTACGCATTAAG
>Ga0307375_10003518_pt1 | contig 15379 bp, 12 predicted proteins | sample TR1MG_FD_202531 | JGI IMG/M metagenome (GOLD analysis project Ga0307375, IMG submission 202531) | Soil microbial communities from Risofladan, Vaasa, Finland - TR-1 | ecosystem: Environmental > Terrestrial > Soil > Coastal area > Acid sulfate soil | place: Finland: Risofladan, Vaasa | collected...
GTACCGCCGTAGTTTGCATGGCAATTCCTCGCGCGAATAATCTCCGCCAAGCATGCCCGGCGGCGTTGCTGCATGTCTGTGCCGCAGGTCACTTCCGGAGAGCCGGCCTCCCCGTACGTTGCTGCTTTAGAGGTGAGTGAAATCTCGCTCACCTGAGCGATTTTCCCCAAAAGCTCTGTGTCATCCTCCAGAAAATGAAATCCCCCAGAAGGGTAACTTGTTGAATTCATTGAATGTTCATCCGTCACAGCATTTGGGTTGTCGCTGGTAATAGACTTGCACTCCCTGAGATAGAGAATTTCTTTATCTCGAAACCAGGCTCCAGATTGGATCCGTCATGAGTGTTGAACAATCCGCCCCCACCGTCGCGAACGGGAAAATTAAGATCGGCGCCGTCGCGAAACACTTTGGAATTTCCGTTGACCTCCTGCGCCTATATGAGCGCGAAGGTTTGATAATCCCGATCAAGTCCTCGAAGGGTACCCGCTATTTTATGGAGAAGGACTACGAGTGGATCGGTACGCTTTTGCATCTCGTGCGCGACGCACGGTTGAACTTTGCCGGCATTCGTCACCTGCTGGCGTTGCTGCCCTGCTGGCAGATTCAAGGGTGCGGCTTTGAAAAGGACCGTAGCTGTCCTGTAACGGTGGACGGTGCGGCACCTTGCTGGACGAACCGCGAATGCTGCAAGTCCCAAATCCAGTGCTACGACTGTGCTGTTTATCGTTCCGCGCCTGCCTGCCAGAACCTGAAGGCCCTGCTGGTAAAGAGCGCTGGACTGCCGCGCAAGACGATGGCGTCAACCACTCTGGGAGTGGCGGCGGGGAATGATTAAAGGCCGGAGCGAGACTTCGCCACCTGCGAACATGCCGGCAAATGAGGCTATCGATTTCTTAAAGCGCTAGGAAGCGGTTTCGCCGGTCGCTTTGCCGCGGTCTGCTCCGTGGCGCACGTCGGCACCGCGCACCCAGAAGATCACGTCTTCGGCGATATTCGTTGCGTGGTCGGCCACGCGTTCCAGGTTGCGCGTAACCAGCAACGCATCCAGGTACTGCTGGACGTGGGACGCATCGTCCTTCATGTTGTGTACGAGCGTGACAAACGCTTCGTCCTTCATGCGGTCGACGACGTTATCCATTTCGAGCACCGCTTGCGCAACCTCCGCGTTGGCGGTAAGGAAGGACTCAAGCGCCCTGCGCACCATGGTTGTGACGGCAGCGGTCATGCGCTGGATGTCCACCGGGATTTCGAGCCCGGGTTCGTGGAGCAGGTCGAGCACGCGTTGTGCGATATTCACCGCCTGATCGCCGACGCGCTCCAGGTCGGCATTGATCTTGAGCACGGCCAGGATGAAGCGAAGGTCCACCGCCATTGGCTGCTGCATGGCGAGCAGGTCGACAGCCAGTTCATCGATCATCCGCTCGGCGTCGTTGATTGCCGTTTCGCGATCGAATACAACCTGGCAAAGTTTGGCATCGCGCTTCGCATACGCATCGCAAGCGTATTCCACCGCGCTTTCGGCCATGCCGCCCATTTCGAGCAACTTGGTCCTTAGCTCGTCAAGTCCTTGCTGAAAACGGCTCCGCATCATCCGAACCTACCCGTAATGTAATCCTCCGTGCGTTTGTCGGACGGAGTCGTGAAGATCTTCTGTGTCTTGTCGAATTCGATCAGCTTACCCATCAGGAAGAAGCCAGTATAGTCGGCGACACGGGCTGCCTGTTGCATATTGTGTGTCACGATCACGACGGTGTACTGCTCTTTCAACTGGAAGATGAGTTCCTCGATCTTTCCGGTCGAGATTGGATCGAGCGCGGACGCCGGTTCGTCCATCAGAAGAACTTCCGGTTCCACGGCCAGCGCGCGCGCAATACACACACGCTGCTGCTGTCCGCCGGAAAGGCTTGCCCCGGATTTCTTTCTGACCACATCTTTGACTTCGTCCCAGAGCGCTGCCATCCGCAGCGAGCGCTCCACGATTACGTCCAGATCCTTGCGATTGCGATAACCGTTGAGCTTCAAACCGGCAGCCACGTTGTCGTAGATGGACATGGTCGGAAACGGATTTGGTTTCTGGAAGACCATGCCGATCCGCCTGCGAACGTCAACCGCGGCAGTGCCGGATCCATATACGTCAATGTCTCCGACCTGCACTTTTCCCTGCACGCGAGCGCCGGCAATAGTTTCATGCATGCGGTTGAGGCAGCGAACGAACGTCGACTTGCCGCAACCGGACGGTCCGATGACAGCCGTGACGTGGTTCGGCTCTACAGTCATCTGAATGTCCTGCAAGACCTGGGCTTTGCCAAACCAGGCATTCAGGTCGCGGACTTCAATTCCCACACCCATGTTGAACGGGCTCCCTTGCGGCCAACGCCGCGTTTCAAAACTTGACTGCTACGCCGAGTGCGACACCCGGTGACGCGCGGCGATGACGCGAACGATGGACACCGCAGCGACAATGATAGCGATGAGGACAAGTGCCCCGGCCCATGCCTGGCGATGCCATTCATCGAACGGCGAAATCGCGTAGACATAAATCTGCAGTGGAAGCGCGGCTGTCGGCTGATTCGGCTTCAGGCTCCAGTACTGGTTGCCGAAGGCCGTGAACAGCAGCGGCGCGGTTTCTCCCGCGATGCGCGCAAACGCCAGCATTACTCCCGTGATGACACCCGAGGTCGCCGTTCGCAGCGTGATGGAAAGCGTGGTGCGCCACTGCGGAATACCCAGTCCAAGCGCGGCTTCGCGTATCACGTTGGGCACCATCGCCAGCATCTCTTCAGTGGTACGCGCAATCGTTGGAATCATCATGATGCCCAGCGCAACCCCGCCCGAGAATGCGGAGAAATGCCCTTGTGGAAGCACTACCAGGGCATAAACGGCGATGCCCATGACGATCGACGGAACACCGTTGAGGACGTCGGCGGTGAATCTGACCACTTGAGCGTAGCGGCTCTTGCCGTACTCGGAAAGGTAAATGCCGGCACCTATCCCGAGCGGGATTCCAATCGCACTGGCAATGGCAAGAATCAGGCCAGAGCCGACGATGGCGTTCGCCATGCCTCCGCCCGTTTCGCCAATTGGCTTGGGAGTATGCGTCAGAAAAGCCAGGTTGACCGAGCCCAGGCCCTTGTAGAGCAGGTATCCAAAGATGGCAAACAGTGGAGCCAGCACGAGCAACGATGCCAGAGCCGCGGCCACCGTGAACAGGTGATTGGTAAACCTGCGGCGTAATCCGAGCACACCCTTCGCGCTAAACATAGGACCTCGAAGGAGTGCCGCGAGTGATCGACCAGACCAACAGGCGCGCACAGGCATTGACGATCACGGTGACGATGAGCAGGGCCAGTCCGATTTCGACGAGCGCGCTCAGGTAGAGATCGTCGGTTGCTTCGCTGAATTCGTTGGCGATCACGCTGGCCATGGTATATCCCGGCGCGAATAGCGACTTGGCAACGGCCGGGCGGTTTCCGATCACCATGGTGACGGCCATCGTCTCGCCGATGGCGCGGCCCAAGCCAAGAATTACGGCGCCGAAGATGCCGGCACGCGCATTACGCAGCACGCCCATGCGGATCATCTCCCAGCGCGTAGCGCCCAGCGCCAGCACACCTTCGCGCTGCTGCTGCGGAACTACCTGCATCACCTCGCGCGTGATGGAAGAGATGATGGGAATAATCATGATGGCGAGGATGACTCCGGCGGCCAGCATGCCAATGCCGTATGCCGGGCCAGTGAACAGGCCTGTCCAACCGAAGTACTTCCCCAGCCACGGTTCCACGTACTGCCGCATGATCGGAGCCAGAACAAAGATGGCCCACAGTCCATAGATGACGCTGGGAATGGCAGCCAGCAACTCAACCATGAAGGAGATGAATCCGCGCAACGGACGCGGACACATTTCGGTAACGAAAACCGCCACGCCAACCGCCAAGGGAACTGCGATCACCAACGCGACCAGTGAAGAGAGCAGCGTGCCGAAGATAAACGGCCATGCGCCGAAGTCGCCCGAGACCGGATCCCAAACGCTTCCGACAAAGAATTTGAAGCCGAATTGATGAAGCGAGAGCCTGGAGTGCAGCACCAACTGCACGAAGATGAGCGCCATCACCGCCAGAACCGCCAGTGAACAGGCAAGCATGGCGTACTTGAAGGCGTGTTCGGCAAACTTGGTACGCCAATTTACGCGGAGCGCAATTCTACGATGGCGGCCGGAGACGGTTCGCGCCACTTCCTGGGATGAATCCTGCTGCGGTTTCTCCGGCTCTTCGCCCTGAGCTGAGGCAGTCACGATTCTCCGGGACAGCCCCGGTGTTGGGTTCGGAGTACTGGAATCCACACTTAGACGGTAGCAAAGGATTGTTACAGGACGATGAATGCAGGGTGAAGGGAAGGCGAAACGGGCAGCCTCAAAACCCAAAGACGGAAAGCGAAAACGGCGCAACCTGGTTGAGTCGCGCCGCTGCTGCTTCGTCGGGGGGCCGGGAGCGCGTTGGATCGTTTAATCCGCCGCGCTCCCTTCAAGGAATGCCTTCCGTTAGTAATTAAACTGCATGTTGAGCATGATCGCGTTCGTGTTCTGTGGGACAGCGTTCGCGATACCGCTCGGATTTGCCGCCGCCAGCGAAGTGCTGAAGGTCGCAATCTGTGAGGCGGGCATCGTGAACTGGCCGTGCGTATATTGCAGGTTCTGGCTGTCGAGCGCGAATTCGAGGTGCTTGTTGTACTTGTAGCTGACGCCGGCGACTATGCGCTGAAAGTCCAGTGGGTTCGTACCACTGATGTTGGTATTGGGTTGGAAATACTGGTACATACCAAACACCGTGTAGGGCGAAGTCTTGATTCGCGCATGTCCAAAGAAGTCAAACCCTTGCTGCCGAGTATGATCTCCGTTCAGAATCGCGCTGGAGAGTGCGCTGAACGTTGCGTACGAGGTAGGCCCGAGTCCGAATTGATCGGCAGGCCCCACTCCGGAGAACATGTTCCCTGTCCCGAAGGCGTTCCGTCCGAGATCATATTCACCCGCAATTCCGTAGGCCTTGTTGAGAGTCTGGTAGTGCACCAGCAGTGCCAGCCGGTTTATAGGAGTGCTCTTTGTGTCGGGAGTCTTGGTGCTATAGCCGTAGTCCTCGAAGGCTGTCACGCCAAAACCGCTACGATCTGAGGTCGTCCCGAAGGGATACCAGGTTAACCGGCCCATGAACTGCTTTTTGTCGTTCTGTTCGATGGCATGGAAGCTTGCCGTGTTGAACACGCCCAAGTGGTAGTCAAGGTATTCTTTCCCGTTAAGCTCGATCGGGCCGTGCAGCGTAACACCCGTGTAGGTGGAGCTCAGGCTCAGGTAGTTCCACGGAACCAGGCTCACAAACCGGTAGCCATAGAGCCCTTCTTCCCAGTCGACCAGAGGGTTCGTCGTCTGGCCCAGCGTAAGCTTGTCCTTCTTGAAGGCTTTGGTACCGCTGAACAGTGTGTTGAAATCCACATATGCGTACTTCAGCCGGATTCCAAGGTTTCCGTTCGAGCTGGAACCGATGGCTGAACCCTTTCCCATGCCTTGGGCCGCGGATACATCCACTTGCCGATAGATGTTCGGCGTGAACCGCAGGGTGACGGCATCATTCGGCGTATAGAAGAAGTTGATGTAAGCACGCGTGATGTCGAACGAGTTAAACCCGCCGTTCCCCGGCCCCGGTTGGTTGGCCTGCGTAAAGAACTGCGGACCGAACCCCGTGTTCTTGTAAAAGGCGTAGTCACCGTAGAACGTGCCGCCGATCTTGACCTTTCCGTGAGCCAGGTCGGAAAGCTTCGATTCCTTCGTCTCCACTTCGTTGGCGCGCTTCTGGGCGTCCTGCGCGGTTGCAGCGGTGTTGCTGACGGTCGTCTTCACGTCGGCCAGTTCACCCTGCATCTGGGAGACAACAGGCTTCTGCTCGTTGGCTGCATTCTGCGCCGCAACCGCCTTGTCCTGCGCCGCCTGGGCTGCGCTCTTCGCCTCGCCGAGTTGCTGCTCACGCTGCTGCAACTGCTGGCGAAGCTGGTCAATCTGCTGCTGCTGCGCCTGGATCATATCCTTCAATTGTTCAAGATCCTGCGCAGTCACGGCCGGCTCTTCCTTCTTCCGCGCAACGTGATGCCTGGTTTTGGCTGATGTTTTTCCGGAACCCTGGCCGTCGGCGGCAAAAGCGGCTTGCGAGAAACACATGCCAGTGACTGCGACGAAAGCAAGAGCCTTCTGTAGTGTTGCGTTCATTCGTTGTCTCCCCACTCGATGAAGAATTTGAAAAACGGACGTGTATCTCTCGTACGGCGTACCCGTCCCGTTTGCTATGGAACTGTCCCGATGGTTGCCGTTCCAGGCAAGCGCAACATGAGTCCACAAGTAAGTGACCGAGTACTGCGTGTCGTGGAAAGTTCTTCCCGAACTTCCTCAGCCGTGGTTCCAAGTATTCAATCTTGGTTTTACGCGGCGGCGATTACAACGCAGTTAACCAATTGTGAATTTCGCGTGACAATGGGCAACCATCACGCGGGCACTACACACGAGAGCACCGGATGCTGAATGCATCTGGCGAATGGGGGCCAATAAGAGGAAATTACCGGAGATCAGGTGACGGGATTATAGTGCATCGCATCGATGCGAATATTGCAGTCGTGTGAAAAACGGAGGCGAATTCGACGGGTTATGGTTCCTGTTTACGCAGGTGGTCCAGGAAGAGCTGTTCGACCGGGCGGTCGTAACTGCGCAGAACGTGGCGGACGGTGCGTCCGCTGACAAGATGACAGACCTCTTCCGCCATGTTCTTGGCGTGGTCTCCGGCTCGCTCGATTTCCTGCGCCATAAAGAGCACGTGGAAACTCTCCAGCCTGCGATCGCCGTTTGAGGGCTCAAGGTGACGGAACATCATGACATTGCGAAGGCGGTCGAGTTCCGCATCGGCGCGCAACACCGCAACCGCGCGGTCGAGGTTGCGCGAACGGAAGGCTTCTTCCACATCGGCCAGCATGCGCTCAAGCTGTGACGTCATCATCGTCAGATCCTTGGCGTCCTGCACATCCATCTTCGATGCGGTGGTTTCGGCGCGATTGCAGAAACCAAGCAGCAGGTCGCCAATGCGTTCCATGGAAATTGCAAACTTCATGCATGCGAGTAGTTCGCGCGCCTCGGCTTCGGTCACTTTCGTGATGGTGGTCGTCACCAGGTCGTCGATATCGCGGTCAAGCGCGTCGAGTTGTTTTTCGCGCTCACGAACGGTAGCCAGCACGGCGGCCGACGTCGTCGCAATGCCTTCCGCCGCCGCGGCCGCAGCCTGGCGAGTCACACTGAAGGCTTCGTAAGTAAGTTCGACGAGGTGAGAGAACTCGGGTTTTACCGGCGACGAGGCACTCATCGAGATGATGGACATCCTTAAAAAAATGAGAGGCCGTTCTACCTGCTGCGCAGCGGAACCGCCTGGCTACAGCGCGGGTCCGCCGACCCTTATATTTTACGACCTCTCATCCCCCAGTTGCATGATTCCCAAGGTAATCCGGGGCGATTACGTGATTATTACTAGACGGTCAAATTTCCATGAACTCCGGTGCGGGCTTCCGGTAGCGTGAAGAAAAAGGTGCTTCCGTGGTGGAGTTCGCTCTCCGCCCAGATGGTGCCTCCGTGGGCACGCACGATGTGCTTGGCAATCGCCAGGCCGAGGCCGGTTCCCCCGCTCTCCCGCGAGCGCGCTTTGTCGACCCGATAAAAGCGTTCGAAGAGGCGCGGCAGGTGTTCCGAGGCGATGCCTCCTCCGAAGTCGCGCACATGGAATTCCACCGCGCCCTCAACATCTTCCGCACCAATTTTGATCTTTCCACCGCCGCTCGCGTATTTGCACGCGTTATCGATCAGGTTCGAAAAGACCTGGAAGATCGCGTCCGGATCGGCGCTTACCAGCTTGAGCGCCTGGCTGTGCACCTCCATCGTCAGGCCGGACTCCATCTGCTGTTCGCGAAAATACTCCGCCGCGTCTTCGAGTAACTCCGCCGGGGAAATCGGCTGAAGATTCGGCTTCTTCTCGCCCGATTCGACTTTTGCGAGCACCAGCAGGTCTTCGGTCAGACGTGCCATCCGCGAGGCGTTCTTGCGGATGATCTCCAGGAAATCGCGGCCCGCATCATCACTTGACGTTTCGGCCAGCGTCTCGGCGTAGCCCTGGATCGACGTCAGCGGTGTGCGAAGCTCGTGCGAAACGTTGGCGATGAAGTCGCGCCGCGTCTTCTCCACCCGCTCAATCTCCGTCAGATCATGGAGCACCACCACCGCGCCGCCGCCGGGCATGGGGGCTGCCGTGACATTGAAAACCTTGCCGGGAGCAATTGACGTGGCGCGCGTGCTCTGCGGCTGGCGGGTCTGCAAGGCCAATTGCAGTGTCGAGAGAAAGTCCGGGTCGCGCACACTTTCCACCAGCGGCAACTGGCGACGGACTCCGGTGGCCACCAGGCGTTCCATTGGCTGGTTGGCCCATTGCACGCGCCCATCGGGTGCAATCGCGATCACCGCCTCCTGCATGCCGTTCAGCACCGCCTCCAGTTCCCGGCGGCTGGTCTCGATCTGTTGGAAACTCTCTTCCAAGCGGCGCGCCGTGCGATCAAGCGCGGTTGCCACCTGTCCGATTTCGTCCGTGACCTCCATGGGCAAACGGGCGGAAAGGTCGCCTGATTCGATCTGACTGGCAAAATTGAGGATTCTGCGAAGACGCTGGCTGATTGTCTGGGCCGCAAGCAGCGCGATCAGAATTGCGATGACGACCGCAATGGCTGAGCCTTCGAGTATTGTCCGGCGGACCCGGCTTGTAGCATCCGCGATCGCCTTCAGCGGATAAGCCAGGCGGACCGCACCTCCCGGCACGGGACGCGCCATGTATAGAAAATCGATGCCGAGCGTGTGACTGTGCCGAATGTCCATGCCATCCTGTCCGCTCAGCGCCTTCAGAAACTCCGGCCGCGTGGCATGGTTCTCCATTTCGCCCGCGTTGGCGCCGGAGTCGGCCAGCACTTTTCCCGTGGACGTAATGATAGTGGCACGGGCGCCGGCGGCACGGCCCTCTTCATCGGCGATCTTCTGCATTGACTCGCCGTTGGCATCGCGGACGCGCGTGGCGAACATCGCCGTGCGCTGCCCGAGCGAAGTCTGAATCTCTTCGCGCAACGAGCGTTCCCATGCCTTGGTAACCGCGAAGTCGATGGTGAAGGTTGCCACGGCGATCACCAGGGCGAATGCGCCGAGCAACTTCACGAAGATGTGGCTTCTCAACGAACGCCCTCGAACCGGTAGCCCGCGCCGCGAACCGTCCGCAGATACTCGGGCTGCTCGGGATCTTTCTCAATCTTTTCGCGGATGCGGCGTACGTAAACGTCGACCGAGCGTGGCGTGACGTAAGCCGTATCGCGCCACACGGCGTCGAGCAGTTGGTCGCGCGTAAACACGCGCCCGGGATGGCGGGCAAAGTAGTCGAGCAGGCGAAACTCGGTCGCCGTGGTGGCCACTTCATTGCCGCGTACACGGAGAATCATGGCGCCGCTATCGATCTCGATCTCGCCGGCACGCACCACGTCGGGCGCCAGCGGACGCTCAAAGCGGCGCAGCACGGCCTTGACGCGCGCCACGAGTTCCCTTGGACTGAACGGCTTGGTGATGTAATCGTCCGCGCCCAGCTCAAGTCCAAGCACGCGGTCAGGTTCGCCACTTTTGGCGGTAAGGAAGATGACAGGCGTCATCGCCAGCACCGTGTTCTGCCGGATGCGGCGGCACAGTTCAAAGCCATCGCCCCCAGGCACCATGATGTCGAGCAGGAAAACGGCGGGCTTCTCGCGCTCAGCTTCGGCAATTACGAGATTGGTGGTTGCAAAAGCGCGCACCGTGTATCCGGCCGCTTCCAGGTGGTGACGAATCAACCGGGATATATCGGCTTCGTCTTCTACTACGAAGATGGTCGGCTTCACGCCACCATTGTAGCTGGACGCCGCAAGCGTCACACCCCCGAAGTCGCGAATTCACCGGACTTTAACAGAGTCCGAGAACGGTCCGCCTTGGCATGACATCGCTGGCAAACACGTCAAATTCCTTGCATCTTCCATCTGTGAGGGTGAATCTGAATTTGCATAATCATATGCGTCCGCTGGGTGGCGGACGGATTCTGTGCCGATAAGCAGTGGCAGTCTGATCACTGTGGTTTCGTGCCGCGAGGGTAAACTCGCGGGAAATTCCTAAACCCGGAAACTCCGGGCTACAGTCGTCCCCTGATTACTATTCCGTTCAGTGTGGCCTGCCGATTTCTACGGCATGATACGACGTATGTGGTGGATTGGGGCAGTCGGGCTGTCATTGGGGATTTCTGTCTTCGGACAAACTGGTGATACGGCGGGCCGGCAGTATGCCTTGCTGAAACCTGTCGCCGGAGAACGGCCAGTCGTCGAAGCCTCCGCCGAGCGTGTGTTTTCGCTGGCCCCAACCAGTCGCCCCGGACTGCTCACGCTTCGCGCCGACGTCCGCGAGGTACAACTCTTCTTCACCGCCAGCGACTCCCAGTCCCAGTTCGTTTCCGGACTTCGCCCGGATGACATCACTATCCTCGATGACGGCATTCCCGCCACCATCACCGGATTTCAGCAGGAGAGCAATCTTCCCATTGAAGTTGGACTATTGATGGACCTCAGCCGCTCGCTGGAGCGCCAGCGCTCGGTGGAACGAACGGCGGCCGCGGCATTCCTGCAATCCTTGCTCTCCGGCCCCGACGATCGCGCGTTTGTCATTGGCTTCAGCACCAAGGTTCGCACCTTGCAGTTGGCAACTGGCAACCATGCTCTCCTCGCAGCTTCCATCGAACGATCGCTCGATGCGGTTCCTCCTTCCGGACTGACTTCTCTCTTCGACGCCATTTGCATTTCCGCGCAGCAAGGATTTCCGGCACACGACAGTTCGCGGCCTCGCCGCCGCGCGTTGATCATCCTCAGCGATGGCGACGACACCGACAGCATCCATTCTCTTTCCGACGCAATCGCCGCCGTCCAGTCATCTGGAATCGCCGTCTATGGCATCGCCATCCAGAATCCGCACGATGGCGAGAATGGGATTGTCGCTCTACGCCAACTGGCCCAGGCTACCGGCGGCCGTGTGTTCACTGTCTCGAAGAAATTGCCCGCAACCCAGGCGTTTGCGGTCATTCAGAATGAACTGCGTATGCAATATGGCGTCACCTTCCGACCCTCGCGAACTTCTCCCGGTTTTCATACCTTGCAAGTCATCCCCACGGAAGATCGAGAGTTGAGTTTCCGCTTTCGCACTGCATATGAAGTACGTTGATTCGTGGTAAAAAAGTGTCATTCAGACGCTAGGCAAAATTGCATAATCGGTGAAAACTGGCTATGGACGTGCCTTTTCGCCATTGTGCCCCAAAATAAAAATTCGCCACGAAAACTTTATCTTCTTGCATGTGGGCGTGTACTTCGAAGTAAAATACGCCAACTTGTTTTGCGAGGGGCACCATCCTGTACGAACTCAACCCTCAATTTTCGCCCGATTTCCGCGCGCTTTTTGAGTCTTCGCCCGGCCTTTACCTGGTGCTGACGCCGGACTTCAGGATCGTCGCCGTCAGTGACGCGTATCTGCGCGCCACCATGACGCGACGGGAAGAAATCCTCGGCCAGTGGTTGTTCGACGTATTTCCAAACAATCCTGACGACGACACCGCAACCGGAGTGAACAATCTTCGCGGTTCACTGACGCGGGTGCTGCAAAACAAGGCGCCGGACACCATGGCGGTGCAGAAGTACGACATTCGCAGGCCGGAGTCCGAGGGCGGAGGCTTTGAACAACGGTTTTGGAGTCCGATCAATACTCCAGTGGTTGGACCGGATGGCGAGGTCACGTACATCATCCATCGAGTGGAAGACGTGACCGGCTTTGTTCGTCTGAGGGAAGAGGAGGCGGAGCGAAGCAAGCTGACGGAAGAGCTGCGGACTCATGCCGTGCGAATGGAGTCCGAAGTTTATCTGCGCGCACAGGAAGTGCAGGAGTCCAATCGCAAGCTGGAGGACGCCAACGCGGAACTGGCTCGGCTCTACGAGAAGACTCGCGAGTTGGACCGGCTGAAGACAACTTTCTTTTCGACCGTCAGCCACGAACTCCGTACGCCTCTCACGCTTATCCTCGGTCCGGTTGAAAAAATGCTGGGTTCAGCGAAGCTGGAACCCGCCCAACGCAAGGACCTCACCGTGGTTTCCCGCAACGCCCACATGCTTCTGCACCATGTCAACGATCTTCTGGACGTGGCCAAGCTGGAAGCCGGAAAGATGGACGTCCATTACAGCCGTGGGGACCTCGCTCAACTGCTTCGCGTGATCGCTTCCAATTTCGACTCGCTGGCCAAGGAGCGCGGCATCGATCTCTCCGTCCGCGTGCCTTCCACCACACCAATTGCAATGGATGTGGAAAAGGTGGAGCGCGTGCTGCTGAATCTGCTGTCGAATGCCTTCAAGTTCACGCCCAATGGAGGCCGCATTCGTTGCGAGCTGCATGCGGACGAAAGCTTCGCCCGGCTCGGGATAAGCGACAGCGGACCGGGAGTTCCAGTTGAGCTGCGCCAGGTTGTCTTCGAACCTTTCCGGCAGGGCGATGACGGCTCACGGCGGCGGCACACGGGAACCGGACTTGGGTTGGCGATCGTGAAAGAGTTCCTCGACCTTCAGGGCGGCACGGTTTCCGTGACCGACGCAACTGAGGGCGGCGCGCTGTTTGAAGTAGCGCTTCCGCTGGAACCACCTCCCGGTGTCCGCATCGAGGACCGCTCCGGAAGCGCCGTTGGGTTGGAGTGGAGTCTTCGCAACACCCTTGCGGAGCATCATCCGGTCACCGACAGCGACGACCGTGCGATGGATTCCGATCGTCCTCTCGTGCTCGTCATCGAAGACAATCCTGAGATGAACCGCTTTATCGCCGACACGCTCTCCGAGTCGTACCGTGTCTCCTGCGCTCACAACGGCAGCCAGGGGCTCGAGAAGGCGCTGGAACTTCTCCCCGACCTGATCGTCAGCGACATCATGATGCCGGAGATGAGCGGCGACATGCTCGTCCACGAAATCCGTTCCCGCTCCTCGCTCGACGATGTGCCGATCATTCTGCTGACGGCACGGGCCGACGAGGAGACACGCGTACGCCTGTTAAGCGAGGGCGCGCAGGATTATCTCACCAAGCCCTTCCAGACCGGCGAACTGATGGCGCGCGTCGGTAACATGATCAGCGTCAAGCGAGCTCGTGAAGTCCTGCGCAAAAGCGAACGAGTCTCGCAGGAAAAGTACCAGCTTCTCATGGAGTTCGCTAACGACGGACTTTTCATCCTGAACTCCGAGGGAGTGATACTGGAAGCGAATCGTGCTGCGGAACGATTGCTGGCGCGACCACGCACAGAAATCTCCGGCCAGCGCATTTCGAGTTTTCTTGTCGAAGAAAACCTCCCGGATGTGCCTTCAAAAATTCCGGAGCTGCTCTCCGGAAGCGCGTCGGTGCTGGAAGGGATCAGGCTACAGGCTGGTGATGGCAAGCATATTTACGCCGACGTCTCTTCTTCTCGCGTCACCATTGACGGCATCGAATACCTGCTCTTTATCGCTCATGACGTCAGCTCCCGCGTCGTCCTCGAACAGTCTTTGCGACAGATGCAGAAGATGGAAGCAGTGGGACAGTTGACTGCCGGAATCGCTCACGATTTCAATAACCTGCTGAGCATCGTAATCGGCGACCTCGAGTTGTTAGCCGAACGCGTCGGTATGGACGAGAAATCCGCCGCCCTGATGCGCGATGCCATGGCTGGCGCCGAACGCGGCGCCCAACTTACGCAACGACTGTTGGGCTTTGCGCGCCGCCAGTCTCTCCAGCCGAGACCCATCGACCTGAATGAGGTTGTTGAGCGGATGTCCATCATGCTGCGCCGAACGCTACCCGAGGACATCGCGGTGAAAACCTCTCCCGCCGAGGGACTCTGGCAGGCGCTGGCCGATCCATCGCAAGTCGAAGATGCGATCCTGAACCTTGCCGTCAATGCTCGCGACGCTATGCCCAATGGCGGACAGGTCGTGATCGAAACTGCGAATACGCGTCTCGACGAGCATTACGCCGCGCAGAATCCCGAAGTCACTCCCGGTGACTACGCCGCGCTGATCGTCTCCGATTCCGGCGGTGGAATGCCCCCGCACATTGTCGAGCGCGCCTTCGATCCATTCTTCACTACCAAGGCTCCGGGGCATGGCACCGGGCTGGGCTTGAGCATGATTTACGGCTTCGTCAAGCAATCTCGCGGACACATCAAGATCTATAGCGAGCCGGGACACGGCACGAGCGTTAAACTTTATTTACCCAGGTCCGTGAGTGCCACCGCTATCGCGCAGGACGCCTCCGAGGGTTCCATGACCGAGCATGTTGGAAAGGAAACGATCCTCCTCGTCGAAGATGATCCATCGGTTCGCGAGATCGCGACAATGATGCTGGAGAGCTTGGGATACTGTGTCCATACAGCAGAGAGCGGCCCAACTGCTCTTCAGATTCTTCAGGAGACAGGGAAGATTGACCTGCTCTTTACCGACCTGGTGATGCCGAACGGAATGAGTGGCTACGACCTTGTGGTCAGGGCACGCGAAATCCGGCCCGGTCTGAAAGTGCTCTTCACTTCCGGCTACTCGGAACAGTTCGTAAGGGAACGCGACGGCGCCGCGCAAAACATCCCGATCCTCGGCAAACCCTATCGCAAACAAAAGCTGGCCGAGAAGGTCCGCGGTATCCTCGACGGCCAATAGTCGACATTTGTCGATGTGTTCGCGCGCTTCGTTAATTGCTGAACTAAACGGTAAGAGGAGCCCGGGGGCTCCTCTTTGATTTGTGAAACGGCTTTTCGCCCGGTTCACCGTCCCATCAATCGTGTCATGAAGTCCGTCATTGTCAATGTCAGCAGGAGTCCCAGGAAGAACAGGGCGGTGATGATCACCATCTTGGTAATCTTCGGCAGGTGTCTCGCTTCCATAAAGAAGAGGACGACGAGCGAAGCCTTGCAGGTGGCGATGAACAGCGCCACGACGGCATTGAACGGGCCGAGTTCGAGGAACGACGCGGCCGTGGTAATCGCCGTAAGGATCAGCAGCATGATCCATATGCCGAAGAAACTTTTTACGGTCGGTTGTGCGTGTTCAGACATTCTCGTTCGCTCCCTCTATTTATGCCGTATCAGGTAGAGCAGTGGGAACAGGTAGATCCACACTACGTCCACGAAGTGCCAGTAAAGACCGGTCATTTCTATCGGCGAGTTGTAGTACGGGCTGAAGTCGCCGCGCGCGTTCCGCACCAGCAGCCAGGTCAGCA
>Ga0307375_10003519_pt1 | contig 15371 bp, 6 predicted proteins | sample TR1MG_FD_202531 | JGI IMG/M metagenome (GOLD analysis project Ga0307375, IMG submission 202531) | Soil microbial communities from Risofladan, Vaasa, Finland - TR-1 | ecosystem: Environmental > Terrestrial > Soil > Coastal area > Acid sulfate soil | place: Finland: Risofladan, Vaasa | collected...
GCGGTAATGCGTTCAAATGAGACATGATGTGGATACCCCCAAGCCATAATGCAATTGATGTGATTGCGGTATCTTACCACTTGGGCTGATGACAATAAAAAAACCGCGTCACTGCGGCTTTTCTGGTGTTGGGCGGACGCTTTTTGCACATACCTTAACTTGCATCGGCAAGCTCCCTTACCGCCCGGTAGTATCTTCATGGGCGTCGCGTAAAGTTGTCCATCGCCTTAGCTAGTTTTAATATTCAAAATAACTTGTTGGTCATTACTTAGGAAACGGCACATACCTTAGGCGAGTGGCGTGAAATTTATTCGACCCAGATTATTTTCGTTCCAGATGACGCGACAGATGCGTATGGTAGGTAATTTATCCATCACCTTGTCGTACCCCACTACATGAAGAATCGGTAGTCATAGATATCATCTACGATATCTGGCGCTTGTTTCACGACATTGGCAAATATTTGAGAGTAAACCAGCGTGACCGGTAGCGTTTTGTATAGCGTGTTATTGTTCCAATCGACCTTGGTGAGGGCAAGCACGCTCGAACAGGTATCATGCCATCCCCCATCGCCAGAAAATCTTCGCAACATAATTGGATCTGGAAGGGGTTTTAATGCCGCTTCCTTAAATACAGGTTGGTTCCCATTTTTTGGATTAACCCCCATGACACTGCCTTGGGTCCAAAGTAGGCATTCATTTTCAGTAATTGGCTGATATAGACCGCGATCGATCGGGTAGTTCGCGGGAGCGGGCTTCTGCCCGCTTGCTTTTGGTCCATCGACCTTCAATCCATACCAATTTGTACGGCGAATAACTTGGATAAGCTCGAGTTCAGTTTTACCCCCGAAAGCATCGAGTGCGCCTTGCACCTCATCGTCGGTGAAATGGGACGTCTTATGTACGAATATCTTTCGCGGAATGCGACCGCTGTGACCGTTCTGATATAGAAGTAAGCTACGAGATAAGACAGATTGCATTTCTTGATAGCTAAGATATGGGTTGCCTTTTCGGTCCATCGTAAATTCTCGCGTATCGTAGGCGACAAATTCGAAGCCAGTACCGTCAGGATCGAAGACTTGACTGCAACATGTGGTGTACTCATTGCCGTCTTGAAGTTTTTTTATTGCGTAGCTCAGGCCGATATAGGCTTCGTCCTTATCAAATTCAGCTAACTTCCAGGGAATGCCGCCCGCCTTTGCGTACAACGCAACACTAATACCCCACATAACGTTGGCTCGGCAAACTCGCTCGAACGCAGTGTCGTTTACAATCTGGATGGAAATATTCAGTGGAGCCATCTTGGCCTTTATTCGATCATGGAGATCGAATCCGTCATATTCGAAGCAATCTTTCCAAGTGCGCGGCAGATATACGAGCAAGACATCAAAAGAATTTTTCTGCCGTAATAAACCGCCTATCGACTGCAAAATAAGATCGACAAGGCCTGCTCCATCCTTGCGCTGAGCGAACGCCAAACATTCGCGTGGGGCCGCATATTTTAGATTGTCCGCCGGTTTAACTAGGGGAATGCGAAAAACATTTCGGAAACCGGCATATTGCACATAATAATTAACCGCTTCTTTTGGGGTCGCGCTGCTCTCTAACTCCGAGACAATTCCGTCGAGCTTTCCCATGAATTCAACAGGGGCAAAATAAGCAAGCCTCACCTGGCTCGGAAAACCAAGCCCCGCACTATAGGGCCCATTGTTCGACAGCCCCCGTAGCGGATGCGTATCTGTTTGCGAGCTACCAAACAGCAAAAGAGGTTCAGGCAAGATTGCATGCCCAGAAAGGATGTATGGCTTTTCACCCATTCGTCCCCCCGCCACGACTAAAGGCCGTACGCGTGCTGACTTTGAATGTCGGTGCGTAGTCTGTGCCTGGAAAACATGAGACTGAAACCCCTTGCCCATCACCGATGGAGCCAAAGAGGACTTTGATCCAAGCATCTAACAATTGATATGATTGAATGTTGTATCGATGTATTTTCTTGCTGCGCAGGAAATCGATCGCATTTTCACGCATCGACAAAGGCGTGATCCAGATATCAGGTCGAATCAGCAGCCACAGCGAACCACTTCTCTCTTCAAGCTTGATAGAAAGAGCATCAGCCCAAAACGTCTTGGTCAGTCTCGTTACTGAACCGGTAATGTATCCGGGCTTTCCCTGATATCCCACAGCGTCTTTGAGTGGCTGTAGAAACGAATTATCGACATCCACATGGTTGACGACGGCGTAATAAGTTTTGTCTTTCCGTCTTAGTACTAAAGGCTTTCCATGGCATAGCGATTGCGCCAGCGCCTGCTCGAAGAACGATTTAATAATGTTCGACTGCGCTATTGACGTCGCAGAATCTTCGAAGGTAAAGCTTTCAATAGCCTTTACCTTATCTTTATCGAGTAATTTGTAGACCTCGTCAGGGCTTCCCCAAAACAATACCCGATCTGTATAGGACAAGATGGCATTGGGCTGATATTCATGCTTCTTGTCGTTTAACTCATGGAACGTCAGAGGAGCAGTGTAATTTACTGCTGAGCATTGGCTGGGGCATCCAATTATTGCCAACGCATTAGTCCTTAGGATCGGATACCTGCTCCCAGGCGCTGGTAGCGGAATAGAAACAGGCCGCGCCTTTGCAGTGCGGACTTTCAAATCCAACTTTTCGGGTTTATCAGGGAGCTGGCGCCATATCTTCGAAAGCATAATATCGAAAGTACCAGTCTCAATGATATGTGCCTGCACCCCCTTCTCACTTGCCAATCTGATTAGCTTGCGCACCGAGTCAGCCACATCAGAAAGTCGCGGGGTCGTCCAAAACAAGCCTTGCGGAAATGGGTTATTTTGTTCGAGAACTGAATTGAACATAGCCATAACACTTTCGTCACGACCGCTGTAACCGGTTACGATAAGGCCATATCGAGTAGATGCGGCAAGGAAGCACCTTTGGATCTCCTTATCGTTGTTGAGCAAATCTGTGGCAAGATTTTTGATACTCTTGTAGCGAAAGTCACCGTGTATTTTGGCATAGATGGGAAACCGTTCGGCGTTCAATGCATCCAACGCAGCGTATGCCCCCTCAAGGTGGAAAGGCGTTAAGCTTTTGCCTGTCACTGCTGAAAAAGCTGTTTCGATAACACCGTCGAAGTTCGTCGTGAAGACGATTCTGGCAAGCCCCATTTCTAGAAGCGCTGCCAATACTCTGTGGCCAATATTCAGAGATATTTTTTGTGAGGCCAATTGGTCATTGATATACTTTTGCTGCGAACCGGAATCCCCACCGAATGTAAGATCAAAATAGAATGAATACTCCTCTGCGCTCCAGAGAGCTGGAAAGCCTTTGCTGTCTAAATAAGATTGGATTTTTTGCTTGATTGCCTGGTTGTTAACATTATGGCTTTGCAGGTCCTGATTCTCCTGAAGACAATAATATTTTCGCTTTAAATCCCAGATAATGTCTGTGGCTGTGGGCATACCAGCCGTGCGCGACGTTCCCGCACCGAGGAACCACATCAGTTGCGGCGCATTCTGGACAAAGTGACTTAAAAATTTCTGTTCCATAGAATCTCTATTGAATTCATCCCAAACTCACCGGCACCAGTACCATGGTGTCGTTGCCGAAGATGTCGATATCCTCCATACCGGCGGGTGACTCTTCTCTTAAGCAGTACCCCAGTGCTCGAAGGCGTATTGGACAAGCAACCGGACACCGCTGCATGCCTTCTCGACATTCTTGATGCACGAAAATCAATTTTGATTCGTTCCCATATCAATCAGGGGATGAAAAATTATCGGTGCTGAACCGTCCCCTTCAATCCGCTCAATGTGAACCAACAGTATGACAGCTCATTCTTCAAAGTTTAGCGGCAAGGCCACGCAATACAGCTGCTAACAGCGTCAGCTGAGGCGCAAATAAAGCCAGTGAAGCCTTGTCGTGCCCGGAAAGCATTATGGAGTTGTCTTCGACTGAACGGCTGCTTGCGATACATCAAGAAATCCGTCGAATGTAAGGTTGGTACGCTCATCAAATCGCGGACGGCCTCCGGTATTACGAAGCACGCACCGTGATAATAGCTTGTTTTGCGCAATACAGGCCGTCTCGGGAATCATCAAGCAGTCCGGACACGAACCACCTCGGTGCGTGCACAGAGTCCCGGAACCGCACTGTGCAGCTCTAGGTTGGGCCATGGCGCGCAGTAGTGATACGTTGGAGTTTCTCCACATAGCTGACATATTCCCAAGGTCCATTGTTGTGCCATTACGGTATACAACGAAAGCCAAGTCTGCCGGAAACAGATACTCGCCCAACGAGCCGAGGTCGAGCCCAGAGTACTCTGCGATGTGCCGCATCAAGAGATGCGCATAGGAGTGCAACAGCGTGTACGCATAAAAGTAAGTATTGGGCTGCGTACCTCGCGGAAGCTTATCCAAATAGCGTGACATGGGCTGAGCCACCTCCAAAATCCCCGCCCCAATATGCTCTTCTGAATTGAGCATAAACATGTCAGGGCAGTTCAAGCTCGCTAACCACTTGTGCACAAGCGCTGGCTTGAGCCGCACGTAGATGGCCTCGTTGCCCTGAGTAACAACGTAAATCGGGTGTCGATAGCGCTCTGAGTATTTCACGCGAGGAAAGAGGTTGAGTCGAACCGGCATATCCTTGTGGTGTTTGTCTTCGAGCACCGGCGTTGCCTTCATCCGTGTGTAACCAAAGCTGAATCGGCAAAGATCAAACTCGCGGATGAGGCCCATGGTTTCGATGCCCAGAAGCTCAAGCATCGCGCCAGTTTCACACTCAAGCTCCGCCTTGCGCGTAGCTTCACTGGGCGAAAGATCTTCGTCCAAATCGCGAAAGTTGACAAATGCCCGCTTTCCACCAACTCGCACATCCAGATCCAACTTCGTTTCAAGTAGTGCTTGATGTTCCAAGGCCAGCCGGAATGGATCGTAGCGCGACGCAAAAAGCCGCTGGCGATTGTGAATGTTCTCAAGAAGCCCAGCCGATAGCGAAACATTTTGCCGGATAACGCCACGATCAACGAGGTCATCCAGAATGTTCCGACGGGCTTTTTTCTGCTGGTCTATTGAAGGCGTGAGTGAAACGCTCAGTGAAGGATTTGCAACGAGCACCTTCTCGAGATCTGAGACGCTCCTGCCCAGAGCTTCGTAGTCGTTCCATTTCGAGGCAAAAGAAGATTCAAGCACGCGCTTCTTGATTTCCTCCTCATCGGGCATTGTGGCGCCAAAGCCAAACTGGCGCCCGATGAAGTCAGTGAGCTCATCGGAGCGACCCGGCAGGAGCATGATAAGTTTGGCAGTGGAGCCCTCCTTGAAGTCAACAAACTGATCAGACTGAACGTAATACGTATTCGACGCCCGGTAGGGTGTTGGCTGCATACGCACTTCCCCCCGCCGATCTTCAGTGAAGTTTCTGCCTATCCAGTTTAGGGTGTCGGGATCATTTTGACGCCAGCCTTCCGGCGAAGAAATTCGGCTGCCGCATTTGGCACATCGGAAGTACCAGTCACCAATCTGACCAGTCGAGCTTTTGACCAACTCAACATCTTCGCAGCCGCAGGAACAACGCGCATAGCGCAATACTGCTTCATTCTTAGCAGAATCGAACTGCCACTGATGAGGCATCGGGCGCTCCCAGCGGCCTGACCAGTGCACAAACACAAGATCGAGCTGTCGCCAGTCACACCTTTTTTGCGCCTTTCCGGGGTGAGGACAACGTGATGGGTTCTTGAGCACATCAAGGTCCTTATCGAATTCCCTGACCGTTCCATAGGTGCGCACGAGATTGCAAGACTGGCACACAAAGGTCAGCGGCGCCGGTACATAACCCATGCTACTAGGGTGCAGCAGCACAGTGTCATCGGCATTGAGGTCCTGAAAATCGGACTTTGCGATGTTGAGAAATGCTGCGTCAACGCATTGCGCGGGTACAACTGGTGGATGCTTCGGCTCGCTGTCGCGGCATTGCAGCGCGATCTCATACCAGCTACGCGCGAGTTCTTGAAGGCGCTCGTAGATTTGGTTCTTTGTAGCCGATGGAAGCTCTACCTCGCGAGTTGGCATTGACTTGGCGATACACGCGCCGAGCCCACCTTCGAAAGTAAAGAAGCTTTCGGGGGCGTAAGAGCCCGCAATTTGGTTGCGCGAGCGCGACATCGCGCGTGGCTTACTCATCTTCATTATCTCCTTGAGAATCGTCCACGTCGGAGCCGCTGCCGCGACGAATAAACCTCATGGCTCGCTCCAAAGCACCATCCGGTATTCGGGTGCGCTCGTTAGCCTCGCGGTCGTTGGCCACAATAAAGCCCGGCTCATCGACATCTCTAAGCGAAGTCATGGGACGCATCGCCCGGTCACGATTGGTAAAGAAATCACCTAGCTTTGATCCCGAAAAGCGCGGCTGGTCAACATCACGCAAGATGCGTTCTACTTCGTAGCTTGCTAGATCAGCGTAGTGCTCAACACCAAGTGTCGGAAAGTTCGGCTTGATGCCATAGGCATCTTTGACAAAGCGTGTAACAGCCTGTTTGGCGCCAATGACATCATGTTTCAGCCAAGTCTTTATGTGTGCCGTCGTGGAAAAAGGCGGAATCGAGGACTTTTCGGTATCGGGCTTATGTGCAGTACGCTCAATCGCGTTGATCCCGCAGACGTAGGTCTGAAAGAAGCTTGGTACCACACGCACCAACGCTTTTTCTGCCCATCGATCGACCGCCGCCGGAAGAATCATGCGTTCAAGGAACCGATGAAATATGTCATGTACCTCAACGATGTAGCGGTCTCGCGCTCGCTGTGGAGTAGGAACCAACACACAGAAACCTACGTGTGTACGACCAACGCGCGAGGACGCCTGGATGTACTCTGCAATATCCGAGGGCATGCCGGCAAAGAACATGGCGTTGAGCTCCTCAACGTCGACGCCGTGAGAGACCGCTGAAGTCGCAACGATGGAACGAAGCGTCATGTTGAGCTCGGGGAAGTCCTCGTTTCGCTTTGGCCGTTTCTCAGCACGCGCAACCACGGCACCGATTTGCGCCGCATCAACAGCACCGCTTATCAGATCGGAGCTCAAAGAAAAGCCTTTGAGACCAGCCTGGTCGTGAAGCCGTTCAAACTCGGCACGCTCGGCATCGATAATTTGATCACCGCCTTTTTTGTTGGTGACATAGGTCAAGGCGATACGGTGCAGGTCTACTAGGGTAAGAAGCTCCGGGGCACTGGCAGCCGTAAGTAGCCGCTCAAAGGCTGGCCTGAGCACGCCGGGCGAGAGGTTCTGCGTGAGTATTGTCTGTGCTTTCGCCAGCCGCGTTGCATCATTCGAACGTAGATGCTCATATAGCTCAGTAAGGCTTAAGTGATAGTTGGCGAGCGTTGTCACCATCATCACAGTATGATTACGGCCGTTGGTGAGGATGGACTGATATACACGCGCCCAATGGCTGCGTAACTCAACCTGCTCACCAGGAATGGCGTATCGCTCCACGTCTTCCGGGCTAGCATCAGGATTGAGCGGTTGCGCGTAGAACGAGCGATAAATCTCTGGTCCTGGGTAAGGAAACTGCACCACGTCATTTCGCTGATACAGCGTCTTCATTTGGCGCTCGGGTTCCTGAACCGTGGCCGACGCGGCAATGATCTTCATTTGGCGACGTGCTCCGCTACCGGGTTCACGCGAAAGCGTGTCACCCATTAGTGCGCCCAAACTTTCGAGCGCAGCATCCAGCGCAGTTTCAAAGAGGGCCGAAAACGTACCCAGTGACTCATCAAGCAGATGAGCTTCGTCTTGGATAAGTAGGCTTGGAAATGGGTCAAAGAAGCGCTTCTCGCCGGTAGCGTAGGTTGGAAATAACGCGCGGAAGCGCCCGCCTGGTTCGTCTTCCCATTCTTTAGGTTTGATAGGTATGTGAAGCCGGTCGGTGGTCGAATCCCACCAAGGTGCTAAGCCCAGCATCCCGAAAAACTTACGGATAGTTCCTTGGGATTGCCCAATAACGGCCAGCTTATCGACCGTGCCTAATAACACGGATGGGGCAACATCGTATATGTCCTCATCGACGATATAGAAAGGCAGCGGGGTAGGCTCTCTGTGCGCCTTGTTCCATTCGCACCCAGGCGCCAAACAAAAGTGACCTAACAGACCTTCACGAGCGTCATATCGACGAAGTGCAATGCCAGCCGAGGAGTCGCAAAATGGGCACGTGGCGAGCTTTCGCCAGCGTTCAAGTGCTGTGTTATATGACTTCTTGCCGCCATCTGACGTGAGTTCGCTTTCGGCGGATAGAGGTTGCTCGGATAGCTTCGGTACCATTGCCTGCAAGTCTTCATCAGAGAGCCAGTTTGGCGTGTTGCTCGAACCAACCCAGAAGCCTTGGGAAAACGGTTCACCTGAATGATTGCGTCGGCGTCGAACCAATTCGGCTTGCGCCAGTGCTTTTGCAGTTCGTTGTGCTTGCTGCAGCGTGAGCAGCCGAAGCGGGTAGCGCAACATGGCGCTAACGCCGCGCTCCTTGCCGCGCAGTCGGTCCAGAAAAAGGGTGAAGAGCAGCAAACCCAGGAATGCTTCTGACTTGCCACCACCAGTTGCGAAGTAAAGCAGCGTTGCCGAGTTGGCGTACTTGGCGACCTCCGGTGTGTAGTGCTCCTTGAACTCAGGTAACCGTGTAGCGAAACCGGGGATGTTGGCAAGTATGAAGGTGATCTGAAACAATCGCCACGAGTCATAACCTTTCTTGGCGGCAACAGCTGCCATTGCCTCATTCATTGAAACCCACGCCTCAAAGGGCGCCCCGAGAGGGTTCTTCTGCGGCCCTGGACCAGACCAGGCAACTCTCGACTCTTCAAGAATCTCGATACCTTTTCTTATGGCGTCGAGTTCCTCCTGCCACTTTGTGAGGTCTAACTCGAGCTTCTTGGCCTCGCGCTCTAATTGCACTTTGTCGTGTGGGTCAAGTCCGCGGCTTGTGGGGTGCGATTTCGTTATGGCAATCCAGTCTCGATACGCCGTGATGAGCGGCTTGAGGCCTCGAATGCAATCGTCCTTGGCCAGCTCGAAGATGCGCGACTCAACACCCAGAGAAATAAGATCTGTAGGAACCAAACGCGGCAACACATAGCGTGGCCACCAAGTTGTGATCAAAATAGCTTGGTCGTTCACAGCCTGCTCGGTGACACCCCCATTGAGGCCCAACGCTGGGTAGTGCAAGTACTCGTTGTAACGGTACGAAGGCTCAATGCGGTCAAGCACCAGCGGTCTGTGCGCGATCTTGGATAGGTTAACCTTGAGACTCACATGAAAAATGGCTTCTTCTGATTCCTTGAACGTACCGCCACCCACAGGGTCATCGCTAAGGTTTTCCAATGCAATTCTGACACTCAAGCGCGTTGGATCATCAGGCTCAGGGTGAATCTGCACGTCCCAGTTAAGCTGAATATCGGGCACTACAGGCCTTAGAGCACTGGCCCGCACTTCATCAAGGTACTTGTCCCAGTCATACAAGTCCGAAGGACGCGCTTTTCTAGCACGCCGATAACCCCATGTATGCCCCCCAGTTTTCGGGTCCTTGTCTTCAGCCCATACTTCAAGCCTTGTGCGGATAGCTTCATTGAGAACTGCCGTGCCTGCATCGACATCTGTCTTACTGGTTGAAGGCTTGAAGCACAGCAGTGGCAATTTGATGTCAAGCCGTAACCATTTCATGGGTGGTATAGCCCCGTCGGTCTTATCGTCGGGGAGATTCGATCCATCAAGCACTAGTCCCTCGGGTTTCTCTGCGGTGCTATCTTGTTCGGAGTTAACATCGGGGATCATACCGCTGGCACTTTCACTTCCCTCCACGCTCGTATCCGCAGTAGATTCCTCCAATGGCTCGCGGTTTTCGAGAATCGAATTCAGAGGAATACCGAACTCTTTGTAGACTTGCGCTTGGATTGCACTCTTCTTGGCTACCCAATCCGAGGATTTCCAATACTCCTTGCCGAGCGACTTTTTGGCGTCGGATTCAAGTTCACGAATGCGCTGTTTAATCTGCTTTCGAATTTCAGGCAGTAATCCGAACTGCGGGCGACAAACTGCTCCAACAGCCACCTCGTCCTTAGTGGGATAGACGCGCACATAAATGCAGGCACGGGGCTCTACCGTAATACTTGGGTCGGAAGCTGAGTCCACCTGAAAATCAAGGCCGTGTGTGCTGATGTGGATCGGCGAAGCCTCTTCGTCGCGTTCCCTCTCGGCTGGAGGCTTAGGCAGCAGGAAAGCTGTGCTCAGCAGCGCTCGTGGCTTGGCGCTGTAGAGCACATTTCCATAAATTCCAGCACCCGCGAGCCGCGCTGTTAGCGTACCAAGTAGCCCGTCGACAACAGCTTCTTTGAGCGATAAGGGCAGAGTCTTGGGATCAAGCGCTTTCATTATGACCTCGTGAGTTGAGCTTGTGCCGGTGGCGTCTTTGCAGTAATTCTGTACACACTGTCGGTAGCCGCACGTGTCAAACGTGCCAATGCCTGGGGCGTGACTTTGTGATAGACCTGCAACGATTCTGGGTGAAAAATCACATTGGTGTAGAAGTCGGCCATCTCGCGACCCGCCAGGCGGCTTTCGTTTCGTGTCATGTTGATCGCTAGAACCCAAAAATCCTTGTACAAAGCCTCCGGGATCTCCAGCGCACGAACAAACGCCTCGAAGTGCACACGGTCACGAGCTGCCTGGGGCCGCTCGTGAGGCGTATCACTATCCAAGTCAAGCCAATGCAACACTCGGTGCAAGGAGCATTCCTTCGTTTTGGGGTCTATGTCAGCCATGCGGTTGAGAATCTTCTGGGCCCGTTCGCGCTTGGTACTTGCAGGGAATAGATCCGTGCTGCGACGCTTGACCTCCGCGTGGTAGAGCTCGAGCATACCTATAAAGGTGTGCCCGTTCTTGAATGCGGAGAATCCGGCTTCTGACAGCGTTGCTTCAACGAGATCGCGCAGGTCGTCAGACATCACAAATACGCTATCTCCTACCTCAACATCACTCACCGGTGTTGATACAAATGGCGGGTCTTCGTCGGGTCGATACTGGAAGATTCGTTTAGCAGCGAAAACCCTTCCTGCACCCTCCAGGTCAAAACGCCACAGCTCTTGCGGCGCGTGTTCAGACATATCTCTTGTCGACTCGAAGTCAAAGCTAAGGCCACGCGTCGGAAGCCTGTCCACAGCGATGGGGTGTGGAATCTGCTTGAGCCGTCTTTCCAGCTCATCGGCCATCCCGGACACGCGGCCCTTGAAGGGCTTGAGGGCCACGATTGATTTCAGCGACAGCAGAGCATTCTTGTAGGTTTCTGCCTGCGCATAACTGAGCAGCACAGTGGAGCCAGCCGGAATTTCCTCAGACGTCACGAGCAGCCGCAATAGCCGATCATTCATGCCGACAAAGAACACTCGGTCGTAATCGGCGATGATAGGTAGTTGTTGCTTGAGCTCCCAGTGCGTGATGAAGGTAACACGCGACTCAAAATTTTCGAATGGCGTCGTCCGGGAGAAGTGGCGCCGCAAGAATTGCTTAGCTATGTCGATATACGGGCCTTTGAGCAGAACAACCAAGGCTCGCTTGCTGGGCTTACTGGCGATAGTACCAAGCTCCTTGGCTAGCCGCAAAGCAACTGGCGTCGCCTCCAGCCATGACTCTGTTACCAGCTTAGCTGCTTTCTCAAGTGCAACTTCAGTTTCGTGCTCATGAGCGCCTAACCCACCTGTCTGCATCAGGTTTTTGAGTTGTGCTTCGTAAGTTGCCCAGGCCAACCGTGCCACCGAGAAAGCTGGGCGCCCGTCCGCTTCAAGCCACTGAACTAGGTCACGGTATCCACCCGGCAGGTGGCAAAGCTGGAGAACATAGTATGCTGCGTTGTTACAGGCTTGCGCAGCCTCGGGCTTATCACCTAGTTGCTTTGATAGTCCCAGCAGCTTATTTGCAACACCTGCCGCCTCTCTATCCAATATCTCAAAGCCATAGTAACGCAGACTTCTCTCGGCAGGGACGTAGTTATCCGGGTGCGGACAGGCAGAAAGCCCTGTGCCGTCGAACTCGTTCACGATGACGTGACTCTTAACATTGACCTTCAGCTCGTCGTTCAGCTCTTTCTTTAGCATGAAAAACGTGGCTGGGTTGTCAGTAATTACCAGCGTGCCAGGCTCATCGCGCAATGTTTCTTTGGCAGTGACTATAAAGTCCGGTATGCGCTTATTGAGTCTCCCATCCGCATCTCGCATCTCGTCCGTTGCATCAATAAGGAGAAGTTCGGGTTTGCGGCCCGTCTTACCGAATGCTGTCGAACCCAGCGCCTTCTTCCAAACTTCTTTCTTGGTCCCATACGGTATCCCAAAAAGAGCGTCCGGCGCACTTTGCGGCAGCCCCACGAATGGAAAGGCGTCACTTCGAATATCTTGACGGTGTGACAGCCGAAGGTGAGTAATGGAACGCGCCAGAAGTCGTTGCTGGTAGTCGCCCCATGCTTCGTTTTCAGGCCTATAAATGAAGCTAGGCAGCAATTCGGCTGCAGTGGGGAACGGCGTGTCTGGCTCATAGCTGTCGACTGTAAGTAGCGCGCTCAGAAACTTCGCCCTATGCTCATCAGGTCGCAATGCGACTATCCGCGAACCCGCTGCATCTACAACCCATAGTGCCCTTATGAGTTGACACAGGCGTGGTCGGTCGAGCAGGAAGTGGTTCAGTCGATAGAATCTTGTTGGCTTGACCGGATAGACAATGGTACGAAGCCCCAGTAAATCCCGAATTGCCAACCGCTCTAGCGTAGCCAAGGAATGCACAAGCACAAGCGAAGTGATGCGCGCAGGCCACATTAGTGCAACGTGGACGCCTCCTGTACCAGATACCTCCAACATGAGATTAGTAAGCTGCTTGAACCACGGCTCTGGCAAGAGCGGAACGTCCGGGTTTTCGCGGTAGTAGAAATTAACACCTGCCAGGCCCACAGTCGCCATCGGGTTGCGCGGAAGCTTCGGTGGGTTTTCGGAGGATGCGGCAGGCTTGCGATCATCTGTCTTTCTAGTAAGGATAGCCGGTCGGTTCTTTGGTTTGAGAAACTTTTCAGCGAGCGCTTTCTTGCGCTCCTGTGCTTCCTTCTGGTCCACAAGAGATTTCAAGTTACGCATTCTTCTTTGCCTCATCCGGTCGCACTTGTTTCATGAAGGCCTTGTTAACGGCCTCATCAACAGGTATGCCTTTGCGCAACAAGCCAGCCAACACTTCAGGGTCAGGCAGCGGAAGCTGCTCAAGCTCAAAGATGGATACGTTAACCGCACCAGAGATGCAACGGAAATAGCGGTCAACTGGTATGCTTGCAAGAACGCTCGCAAGCTGGCTGGGTGTAAGAGCTGTTTTCTTCTCTCTTTGCTCAAGAAAGATAACGTGGTTCTCTCCGACGACACCCTGCTCAAGAAGGGCCTTGGGCACGGCTGCTGCCACAAGGCGCTTGGTCTGGTCTGGAGAGGTAACGCGCTGCATAGCAACTGCTGGTCGAGTAATGACTGAGGTGCCTGGTCTCTTTGCAATGTCGATGAGGCACTTGTGATCTTTGGCAGCGAGGCGATTGATCTGCAGTGATTTGTCTGTCCCAATATCGCTTGACCACACCAGCATCCGCAGTTCTCGCTTGATGCAACGTCCGCGCGATTGTGTATAGGTCTTCAACTCGTATTTGTCACGGTAGTCAACGTAGGCGCCGATACGCGCCGTGTACCCATAGTCATCCAACCGGTATCTCGACTTGCTCATTGTGGTGATGATGTTGAGATCAGATGGGCTGCGAGGGACGGGCCAAGACGAGCCAGAATTCGGTAGCGAACAAGCGCCGACTTCAATAAACGTTCGGGTCCTATCGTAGACGAGTATGTTGGTTGACTTGGTCAGGTTCCTACTGCCTTGGCGTCGCTTCAGGACTGTTACCATCGTTTCCTGCTCAACTCTCATGAATACCCCCAGGCGCTTGGCAATGATGCCAAGTTGCTCCACTTCTGCGTGCTTAAGCAAGTACGTGCGAAGCTTCGAGAAGGATTGCCCGGAAAGGTAGCTCGTGGGCGTGAGAAGGCCCGCACGCCCGTCTGCCTTCAGCAAGTCCATGGTGAGCTTGATAAAAAGACCATAGAGATTGAATTGACCCTCAATGACACTCGCGTAAGCTTCACGATAAATATCAAGTTCAGAAGTCCGCAACTTTCGGTACGGTGGGTTACAAACAATCACATCGACTGTCGAAAACCAAGTAGTCAAATCCGTTAGTGCATTGAGTTGAGTCACAGACCAAACAGGCTCAATGCCTGTTTCAGCGATATCCTGTGCAAGTGCCATCCGCAGGAACTGCCTGGAGAGTTCGCAGAGCGTAGGGTCAATATCAGAGCCTGCGAGGTGGTTTGCTATGTGGACTAAACGCTCTGTGGCACTCTTACCGTTTTGAGCGAGCGCTTCGCGCATCCGCGATGCAACGGGGGCGAGAAAAGCGGCGCCACCACAGGCCGGGTCAAGCCACCGGCTCTCTGTCAGGCTTGCGCCCGAGGCTAGCAAGTCATCAATCACGCGCAGTGCCAGTGCTGGTGGCGTGAAAAACATCGCGCGCTCGGTGCGAAGTCGGTCACCTACCCAGATTGCATATGCTGAAGATAACCAGAACGCGGCTTCAAAAAAATCGAGCTGGCTGAGATGCGCCGCAAATTCAGAGATTGACGGATTTGCAGAAACCAATCTCGATGGGATCAAGTTTTGACGAGGTAGATTTGGAAAACAACGCTGTTGCCAAAGCGAAAGCAAACAAAAAACCAAATCGGCCGCTGTACAATCCTCACTAGCCATCAGGAGTTGCAGCGCTCGAATTTTTCTCGTTGTCAGGAGTATATCTCTTGGGAGCAAAACCATCTCCATCCCGCTGTGCTCTGCAAGTGGTCTATATTTGCGCGGACGTCTTTCTTTAGCGGAGCCATTTTCCCTTTACGACTATCCTGTGCGCTGATTAGCGGCGAATCCTAACAGATTTTGGCGCATAACTGGCTGCGATTGCCGCATCCGCAGAATTGCACAACAGCTACTCCCGTGTATCAGCCGTCCCCGCAATGGAGAAACGCAACCAAAGTGTGCCTGTAAGACAGCGTCTGTTCGAACCGCTGAGAAGCAGAAAGCGGCCAGCATCTCATTACCACTTTAATTCCGTTTTTATGGTTTAGCTCCTGTTCTCGGTCGCGATCTTTTTGCCCGATCCAGCATTCTGTCCATTGCGTTGCCTGATGGTGTTTTTGCCAGGGTGGCTTTTATTTCGGCAGACAAGCGAGGGAGTCTTTCAGAGATAAATCGTTTGTTCTTGATCAACTTTG
>Ga0307375_10003521_pt1 | contig 15369 bp, 25 predicted proteins | sample TR1MG_FD_202531 | JGI IMG/M metagenome (GOLD analysis project Ga0307375, IMG submission 202531) | Soil microbial communities from Risofladan, Vaasa, Finland - TR-1 | ecosystem: Environmental > Terrestrial > Soil > Coastal area > Acid sulfate soil | place: Finland: Risofladan, Vaasa | collected...
ACATCACCGGGACAGAACATGTTTTCACGGTAATCCGGAACCCCTACGACTTCCTGGTGAGCTGTTTTGTGCGTCGAGGACAAGGGCAATCTTTCGAAGCCTTCGTCCAGACCTACCATGCGTCTCCGTACGTCGAAAACGGGAAACTGTACTACCACGCACCCAACTGTCACTCCCTCCTGCACTGGGAGAAAATGCCGCTGTGCGTCGACCGCCTGATGCGGAAACTCGATCTTCCTGAGCTCAACATCGGGCAGCACAACGTCACCAAAGACAAAAAGCCTTGGCCGAGCTACTACACCCCCAAGGCTTTCGAGATCGTGAATGAGCGCTTCGGGAAAGAGTTCTCACCGCACTACAAGATGCGCCACGAGTAACTATGAAAGGAGTTCCCAGTCCCTGTTTTCACCCTACCTCATATCGAGAACCGGATAAATCCGTTTGCCGATGGCGTTGTACTGCCGCTCCTCCGGCCACAGGAGATACTCCTTGGGGACGTGGTCCGTGTACCAAACGTCATTTCCCGTCAGGTGGAATTTGAATCCATCCTGGTGCATCGCCAGAGCCTTGACTTTGATGATGACGGGCTTCCCACGACGGGACCCCACGTTGATTGCCGTCTCATAGTCCGGGGACAGGTGAACGGCATGGCGGCTCATTTTGAGGAGGCCACCTGATTTGATCGGGGTGACGAACTTCGTGGGAGTGCCGTGATAGAGACACTCGGGGGGCTCCCGCTCCTCGTCACCGAGTTCGACCTGGACACTGTGTCCCTGCCGAGCCCGGATCCTGGTGCCATCTTCGCTGTACTCGAAACGCTTCTTGTTGTTGGTCGCAATGACCTCATCCATGATCTCTTTCGTGAGACCCCGAGCACGCTTGTGCTCGCCTGCGTTTTTCAGCAGTTTGTCCACGCTAGCCCAACCCGCGTCGTCCAACTCGATCCCGATCTTCCCGGGGTCGTGCCGGAGCACAAGGCTCAGGAACTTCGAATAGTTCTTCAGTTGCTTCTCGTCCATCTTAGCTCTCTCTTTTGGGTTGACTATACCCCTATTTAGGTAGCGTCAACCCTAATCGCGAATGGGCGTGTGTTTGACGGTGAGCACGTAGGGCAGGCCGAGGGTCTTGGCCGCACGTCCCGACCACGAGAAGCTCGGAGAAACCTCTTTGCGGACAGAACGGGCCACCATTTCGATATCCCAACCGTGTATCCAGTTTGTGAGGCCCTGGGCCGCTTGGTCGTTGGGTAACACGATGGAGACTTCGCCTTCTCGCTGAACCCGAGTGAGAAGGTCGGACGCTTTCCAACCCATAAGGCTCCGGGCGATCTCCCGGTTGGAGAACCCCTTCTCTGCCGTGACTTCGCGTTCGATTTTCACGAAAGGCGGAAGTTCGATTTGCGCGTTGAGGTCTTCGAGTTCAACCTCGAGAATGGTGAGATGCCCACCACCTTCGGGAGTCCAGGTCGTGTACTCGTCCAGCTCGAAGTAGTTCCCCTTCCAAACGAAACACGTCCGCTTCTTGAAGATGGGCGCACAAGTCGGGTCCCGACGCTCAAGCGCCATGAGGTGGTCCGCAGGTGAGATCATGCGGTCAAGTTCGGCCGCTGACCCTGGACCCTTCCGCCGCTTGATCGTGTGCGTGTAGACGAAACTGTTGTCGCGCCCCCGCTTGCGAACACGCTCCTCGGCACCAGGTTCGTCGGTCAAGAGATACCGCTGCTCGATGTCGACGGTGACGCTCTTGACGGGGATCTCACCCACGGAGGCAACCAGGAACTTGCGCTCGTCCTCTTGAGGCTCGGGCACACCAACGATGCGACACACCGCGGCATTGGCTTCACGCACTTTGTCATCGAAGTCCGAATGGTTGTCGATGACCCGGAGATGGGGGTGGCCCACCCAAGCGTCCTGGGTCTTCTTGTCGAGGACGCGAGCTTGCTCGGGAGTCTCGGTACGCGCCGTGTTGTTGGCGAGCGTGTAGAAATCTTCAGCACCGATGGCGGCAGTGACCATGTGGATCACCGCTTCGTAACGCTGATCTCGGATCTGCACCTCGGACTGCCCCAGGTTGCTCAGGATCGTAGACCACATCTCGGGTGAGACGTACGCCTTGGTGTCCATCATGCCGCGGTCGCAGAGGAACACGGTGTCGTCTCCGTAGACCTCGGCGATGTCGCGGAACGAGTCTTCGGTGTTCATCACCGTGCGCAGGAGAACCGTCTCAAGCGCAACGATCTGAGCGGGAGTCACGTCATGGAGACTGAACCCTCCCTGGAACAGCATCGTCGGAGTCTCCGGCACCATGAAGACCCGGTAACCCAAGCCTTCCAGGCGCTCGGCGATCCGAGACATGGCGGTTGTCTTGCCCCCGCAGGGGCCCCCAGTGAGAACGATTCGATGTGCCATGAAGCTGGGCTCCCCCAGCTTCTACGCTACTTCCCGAGGAGTCGGCCCAAGAGACCTTTTTTCCGGCCCATCGGAATGACTGCCTCACCGTCCTCGTGAAGCAGTTTCTCCATTTCGGCCCACGAGATCAGGGCATCCCCACCAGTTCCCCACGATGATCCCCAGGAGTTGTGGAGCGTAAACGTACGCTCCTTGACATCCACGCCCTTGCAGAGGATGGCGTGACCCCCAGCCATTTCGCCGTCGGTGTGCAAGTACCCACAGGTGTGGGGGGAGAACATGCCCTCGTACCAAGCAACCCCTAGCACTGCGGGTCCGCAATACCCCACCGCCATCACCAGGTCATCGAGACCGAAAGCCCACTTGTAGCTTTCGATGTACCCAAGCTCCTTGAGGATCTTGACCCCCGCCAGCACCGAAGTCCCTTCGTACACCGGGCTCGCACCGGGGTAGCTGCCACCCTCCCACGGATCGTTTTTCTGAGCTTCCCAGTAGATCTTTTCCCGAGCGAACTTCGCACTGAGGTGCTTGATTTCTGACGGACGAGCCGCCAGCTCATGCGTCATGGAAAACCCAACACAAGCACCCTCGGCTCCCTGGTCAAAATACTCCGTGCAACGCCAAGTGTAACTACGGGCCTTCTTGGTCGAGCCCACCGCAGCTCTCACCGGGTGCGCTCGGGACCGTTCGTCAAATTGTACGATGCGAGCCAGACGAGGGTCTTGAGTTTCGGATCCGTCCCGGAGCTTCACCATGCAGAAGGGGTCTCTATAGGACCCCTAGCAACCCTGCGATCTTCGCAGGCGGACTACTCGTCTGGCTCCATCGAGCACATGAGGGGATGCTCGTCCTTGGACGCAAACGCATGGGTCGTTGCGATCTTCGTTTCGGCGATCTCGTGAGTGTAGACACCGGCCACCCCGACCCCCTGCTGGTGGACTTGCATAGTGATCCGCATAGCCTCGACTTCGTCCTTTCGAAAAACGTGGCGAAGCAAACTGATCACCCAGGGTACCGGCGTGAAATCATCGTTGTGGATCAAGACCTTGTACATGGGCGGCTTGCGAGTTTTCTGTTCCTCGCGCTCCTTGAGCCCAACACCGCCCTTGCGTTCTGCGTCTCGTTCTTGTTCCGACATCTTTCTGCTTGTACCCAATCAATAGGCTCGCCACCATCACATGCGTCGAGCGATGGAAGCGTTCGCCCACATGCGAGCCTCTTCCAAACGCTCCATCGCAAGCACCTGCTCGTGCGATTCAGGGCAGATCTCGGCGATGAGATCAGCAAGCTCGCGGAGTTTCACACCGAGCTTTGCATACCGCTCAGGCTGATCCCCCTTGGGCGGGTGGTACGTGAATCGAATGTCGAGTTCTTCTTTGGTGAAGGCCATGAGTCTCACCCTACCCAAACACGTCAAGCGCCGAAGGCTGGTTTTCACCAACGCCCTCACGGATGTCGTGCTCGGGCACGGCGGTGCCGTCCTTGAGGATGTGGATGAGGTCGACTCCCTGTTTCACCAGGTCTGCCCCTACCAGACGCCGCCTGTGGCACCCAGTTGGGTCCGATTCTCCGCACATCAGAGCGACGAGCCCGAGCGCGGCGTTCATCTCGATGCCTCTGAGGAGCTCCTGGAGGGCCTCTTGGTACTGCGACGAGGCTCGGATCTTCTCGTAGTCCGGTTTCCCCTGGGTCAGCAGCTCGGGATCGTCCGGAACACCCCCCAGCGAATGACCCATCCACACATACGGAATCCCAACCTCTCGGAGGTCTTCGGCGATCACGTAGCGGTTGAACTGTGGGTTGTATCGGCTGAACGGTTTACTACGCACATCCACGACGACACCCACCCCGTTGTCTCGCAAACGCTGGATCAGATTTTCGGTGGGCAGGTTGCTGTGCCCGATCGTGAACAGTCTCATCCGTTGAGCAGATCCATGATGTTGGGGCCTTCAACTACCTGGGATTTTTCACGCCACGTCCAGGATTTACGGGCCTCGAAAGGGAGCTTTCCGTACTTCTCTTCGTAGGCGGCCAGGAACGTGCGACTCCCCTTGTTCACGTAGCCGCCGCCGGTGATCGGACCGAACTCGGCCTCATACTTCTGGACAATCTCGTCCATCGCACGGTCTCGCTCTACCTTGGCGATGATCGAGGCAGCCGACACGCAGGTGTACTTTTCATCCGCCTTGTTCTCCGCTCGGAGGTTGCCCCACTGGGCTCGAAGGCGTCCGAAAATCGGCTCACCGTCACAGAAAATGTCGTCCTCGGGAGTAGCTTCGAGCTCCTCGAGAAGTTGGATAGCACCTTTCCGTTCGAGATCATCGAGGCGTCCTTCCTTCACGAACTCGTCGATCTCGGCGGGGTGAAACGAAACGATGGCGTAGTGGCACCGAACCCTCACTGCGGGCCAGACTGCAAGACGAACCGCCTTGGCCTTCTTGCCGCTCCCGTACTTCTTGCTGTCCTGGATGCCGAACCCTTGGAGCTCAGCCTCTTGCTCAAGGGTGATAGCCACAGCAGCCATCACCAAAGGGCCCAACACGGGACCTCTTCCGGCCTCGTCGATACCGATCAGTCTCATTGCTTCGGCACTCCGGCTTCCGCCATGAATTCGGCGAAATTGAACTCAGGGAGGGCATCGGCGTAATGCAGGTCGGGGCCCTCGAACCCGAGACATTGTTTGTCGAACAGGATGACGAACTTGTCGATGGGGATCTCCCCACGAATGAACTGCCCGAGTTTAGGAGTCCCACGCCACCACCCACTGTTCCTCTTACGGGTTTCTTCGTTAATCTGCTCCTCCGCAAGACCCCAGTGCTTGGCAACGGACCAGTCCCCACCTTGCTTGACGACGGAGCGCGGAGCTACCGAAGGCATGTGAACCCACTGGCGACGATCCCCTCCCCCAGCACGCCAGAGGAAAGCGACACCGCGCGCCATGTTGGCGTTGAAAGGACGCTTCTGGTTCCGGGCCTTCCGAAGACACACCGGGCAGAGGATGCCTTCCTTGTTACAGCGGCCGATCTCTATCCGACTCTGAAGTTCCGCCAAACTTGCGTACCCCTGGACGCCACGTTTGGCGAGTTCAGCTTCGAGGTCCTCAACCGAGACCCCTGAAAGGTCTTGTTTGTACTCAACCTCATCGAAACCGAAACCGTCCCAATCGTTACTCACCGTTTAATCTCCCCATTGAATCCTCTCGTAGATGCCTTGCCGTTCGCCCCAGTCGAGCCAGTGCTCGATGATCGGGCGCAGGCGCCCTCGGTCTTCTTCGAGGACCACATTCACTTCGGTAATCTCATGAAGAGCGGCGAGAGGCTCCCAGATGGCAAGCCCGTCCCAGTCGCCTTCCAATTGGTCCAGCCGGTAGAGCAGAGCCGGTACCGCTTCGGACCCCAGAGCCACCATCTCCTTGTAAAGCGGATCGTCCGTAGCGATGCCCGAATAAAGCTGATACTTCTTGTGGAGCTCCCGGCAAATCTCCTGGATACGATCGTGGTGCGCGTACCCTTCGTTGAACGTGCCACTGTCCAAGGCTTCGGTAGCCACTTGGACGCATGCCGGGCAAGCTAGGAGCCGTCCTTCGCTCAATGCGTTGGCAGCAACATGGTCGAGTCCGGTGAACACGAATTCGCGCCGCCACTTCGCATCGCACCAGTAGCCCCTTGTGTTGACGGGGTGCTGGATGTGCTTCACGTAGCTAGGGAGCTTCATGCAGGCTCCAAAACGAAACACCGATTGTTGGGGGGCTTCGGAAAGTAAAGGGAGTCCCACCGCATGTCTCGGTTGATGGCGCCGTCGGTGCGCTCGGGAGGCGCCTTCCCCAGTGCCAGTTTCACGCGCTCGACCACGATGCCCTCTTCAACCCGATAGTTGATCACCGTAGCCACGTCGCCGGCCCACCCCACGACGAGCACAACATGGAGACTGTGACCGACCTCGGGGTTGACCACGGTGAGTAGCACCGGCATCTGACCTTGCACCCGGTTCGCGTCGATCGGGGTCGCACGCAAACCGAAGTACTCGGCCATCTGCTCTTCGGAAGGGATTGAAGTGCCGTGACGACACTTCGCAAAATCGATCACTTCCTCCCAGGCTTCGGAGTCAGGATCGGGGCACGGGATATCGTAGAAACGACAGGCGTTGACCATCACCCGAGGGAGACAGTCCGCGTACTTGCTGTCCTTTTGGCCGACGTACTGCATCGTCACCCATTCTACGCTACCCGCTTTTCACGAAAGGTTTTTCGTGAGATGGCGTTGTAGTCCACCCGGTTACGACGGGGTTCCGTGAGGCTAGCGGCCAATTTGGCCCTCCCTTCCGGTGTCTTGATGTACTCGGAGATGATCCTCTGTTTCTCTTTTGTACTGAGAGGCGCCACGATCCCGTGCCCCTTGCACGTCTCACATTCGGCGAGACTCGTGAAAAGCGGGACGACGCCTTTCCCTTTGCAGTCTTTGCACTCGCTCATGTCATGCCCATCGCTTTCAAAGGAGAATCGAGACAGCCCTTCTTCCTCACCGTCTCCAGGGCCTCTGCCAAAAGACGGCGCCCCTTCGGGACGTGGAGAAGCCCGCTGATAAGGGTGCTCTTCGTCCAGTACCTTTTGCTCTGGTCAGCACCTTCGGGGGTCCACCGGATGTCCGACTTGGGTGGGTGACAGTCGGAACACTCCGCAAGGCTCGTGAACAAGGCCACGGTCCCGGTGCCTTTGCAGATTCCACACGCAAGGGGAACCAGTTGGTGCGCATGGGTTTTGAGGGCCGACCAAACAGCGGCGTGTTCCCGCTGCCACTCCTGGTATTTCGCGCGACCGTCGGGCTCAGACAGGAGTCGGGCCAACGTGTTGCCGTCTTTCCGTTCGGGGATGTCCGGATCTCGATCGGAGTACCGCATCAGGATACCGAAGAGTTCATGTTGAGCATTGGGAGGGTAACCCATCACGCATCCTCCTTGAGCTGCATCGAAATCCGGTGACGAGGTTCGAGGAGCCCTTCGTCCACGAGGTCCCGGACGAACTCCGGATACCACTCAGGATGGTGGATCTTCACGGAGACGCGAAGCACCTTGCTCTTTCTGTCCTTCTCGGTGGGTTCTGGGAACTCCACTTCGATGCCGCTTTCTGAGGGCACCTTGACACCTGCCTTCTGCGCCTTGGAACGCAGCACAGAAAGCAATACGGTGATCCGGTCCCGGATACCGGCACGAAATCCTTCGTCATTCGACTTGCCCTCGAACACGTCCAGCACGTCGCGCATCTGCGTTTTGAGATACTCAGCCATGTACTGCTGAGTCACCGTAGCGTTGTCCACCTGCTCCCAGAAAGTGACGCCAGAGACCTCCAGCTTCTCGAAGGCTTCCTCGACCGTGATCTTCTCATGCAGCCACTCCTGGAACACCTCGTCGAAGTTGCCGTGACCATCGTTGGCCGACTGGAGCGCCGCATGTGTGGCGTCATGACGCGTCTTGTACGGACCCTCCGAACCTTCCTCCGGGTATTCATCATCGTGGAAATACCAACCCGCCGGGAACGGGCTCTCGATCTGGATCATGTCCGGACCGTCAGTTTCTGACGGCTGCCACATCTCCGGGCGAAGATTCGTCGCCTTCAACCACCAGGTCTCGTCCCTGTCGTAGAACGTCGGTGCGCGTCGGTCTGTAAACCCCGCATCGACATCAAGCATCGTCACGACGTGGTGTTGTCCCCGAAGCTCAATGCTCTTGAGGACATGGTCCACGAACTCCTGGGGGAGGCGCACGTTGTGTTTCTCCAGGTAATGCGCCAGTCCTTCGGGCCACATGTAAACCCCGTCAGTGAGCTCCCCACGACCCATGTCGAGCGCCGTCTGACGGCTCGAAAGATTGGCTTCGGTGCTGTTCTTCGACGCCTTGCGCCGAGCTGCCCGACGCTGTTCCCAGGTCAGGGACTCATCGGACGTTCCGGCCCCGGCAAAAAAGTTCTTCCGGACCCCGAGAACAGCCGGGTCCGAGTCACATCCCAGGCGACACCAGCCGTACCGGCCGCTCCCCTCAGTGTTCCCCGCAGCGTTCCACAAAAGCGCACCCCTCCGAAGGTAGTTGGCCACCCTGCGACGCTCCTCGGGGTCCCAGGAGCCGTCCACGAGGTCCATGGGGTCAGGCCACTTCTGCTCCCAGTAGTGCTTCCAGAAGCCGAGCACGCGCAACGTGACGGGCTTGTCGCGGCCGTCGTCGAGTACGCGACGAGCTTGTGTGTAGGTCTCGCCCGTCTCAGCCATACGGGCACGGACGCGCTTCTTGAATTGCTTGTTTTGGGTCATCTTCGATCCTTCGCCTCAGATGACAGGTGCCGATCCCGCGCTCGACCCCATCATCAGACGAGGTTCGAAGATCCCTATCCGAGGTTTGGTGGCCCCTTTGTCTCCGTTGCATCCTGTCCGCGGGGACAGGCTATGGAGATCAGGCGTAGACGGAACGCCTACGAACACCCTACCCAGATTTTCAACCGGCGTCTACTCGGACGTTTCAGGCTTTTTGCCGAACTCGTCCAGGTCCTTGCGATGCCCTTCTTTGGCGTCCTTCATCGGATCGGGCTTTTCGATCTCCTTGATGGGGGGCACGTCGATCTCCTCCTTCGGAGTCTCTTTCGGGAGCTCTGCCGCAGGAGGCCCGACCGGGTTGGGCAACTTGTAAATGTACGAATCGATGACCCCGACAAGGCCGAGGATGGCGATGAGACCACAGAACTTGGCTCCCCACCGCATGGTCCAGGCCACGTTGTCATCGCCCTCTTCTTTGGCGATCTTGTTGACCCGGTTTTGAAGCGCGAACAGAAAACCGATGCCCGCGAAGAGGAGAGTGAGACTGATGATGCCCATGGTTACTTGGCCTCCGCCGTCTTCGCAGGCGCCGGTTGAGGCGCGGGAGCTTGAACGATCACGTCATGGTTACCTTCGAAGATGGCCTCAGCCATCGCGTCGGCAGCATCCGCAAAACGCTCTTGAACCTTGAGGTGTTCGTACACGTCGTAGGGGACTCCTGTGATCTTGGCGTTGAGCACATCGTTCTCGGCACGGACCTTCTGGACCGCTTGACGTTGAGCCTCCACCTCAAGCTCGGCTGCGAGCGCGCGGACCGTTCGCGCCTTCTCTTCGTCGACTGCGTAGAGACGACGCTTGGCTTGAATGACTTCACGCGGAACTTCGCCGATGCCGTTGGGGAACCCGAGCTCAGTGACCTTGATGGGAGCGTCTCCCAACATCGCCTCGATGGCGGCCTTGGTGGCTTCGGCGATCTCGGGCACTTGACCGAGCACCTCTTCGACACTGTGCTTGCGCAGTTCCGTGACGATGGCGTCGGGGGCCTTCCGAGCCAAGTACGTCTCGTAGACTTTCTCGGACGAGATCAGCATCACCTGGGAGTCAACCGACTCCGGACGTACCTCTTGGTAGATCTGGGCGATACTCTCTTCGTCCGATTTGACCTCATAGACGATGCCCACCTGCACGTTTCGAATGTCCACGTTGGACTTCGGGAGGTACAGGCTGTCGATGGTCAGAACCGTCGTGCTCTTGCTGACCTGGAGGCGAACGAGCTTGGGACATGCACTGACGGGGCACATTTCCATGCGGAAACTACTCGGCTGGACCACTTTCTCCTCGAGGCCGGAGGTGCCCAGCACTTTCCCGACTTCCCCAGTTTCAACGGTGACTCGCTCGCCGCAAGCGGCCAGAAGAATGGTGGAGAACAGAACCGGAATGAGACGTTTCACAGGACTTTTACCCTTGGCATGGGAGCCCCTACCGTAAAAACCCTGTCTCTATTCCCCACTGCCCCAAAAGCAGCTTTCAGCCATTTGAGAGGCTGATCCCCAGCAATTCTTCCATGGAGTGCCCCGGCGGGGGAGCGACCACCTGGGTGGGGTCCTTGGCGGTGTCCGGAAGACGGATCCAGACCGTCTCGTACACGAAAGCCACAAACTTCTTGTAGTCCTCCTTCGTCTTGAGTTCGTCGTACCCGGTCGCCTTGTCGATCAGGACACTCAGCGCATCCCGAGGTTTGCCCCCGATGGTACACCCCATCAATCGATCGAATTCCTTCACGAACTCCTCGTTGCCGAGGCACTCTTTCACACACTCTTCAAACGTCAGCATCAGAGTTTCTACCCCTCCCGTGTGACGAACCAGGAATCCGAGGTCGGCGCCACACGCCACAGACCCCAGTGGCTTTTGCCGTTCTTGTCTGGGCGCCACGAAACCACGTAGTCGTCGCCCTCTCGTCGCACGACATGCCACAAGTGCTGGCAAATCGCCACGGTGTCCGATTCGATCCCTGGGGTCACGAAGTCTTTCTCGACCACGGCCTCCTTCTTCTCGATGAGCGAATACCAAGGGCGAGAAAACATGAGCGGTGGCGTGTGTTCGAGCGGCTCCTTACCGTCGATCAAAAGGCGCGCGAGCAGCCCTCCCCGCAGGGAGTGTTCGGCCTCCACCTGGAAATCCCGACCATCCGTGATGGGGTCGTAGCCACCTTGGGCCCGTAGCTCCAACCAACGGCCGATGATATCAACGGTCTTCCGTGCTTCCTCGGGGGTCATGTAGAGAGGCTCCTAAGTAGGGAACGTCTTAGGCGGACTATTGGGTTTTCAGTTGCGCCCTTTGGGAATGATCACCGACTGCTCTCGGCCCAAGATGACGGCCGTCTCGAGGGGCTTGCCGTCCTGGAGAGGATCTTTCCAACCGGGCTGGTCTCGGATTTCCATGATCTGCTCTATCGAGATGCGGTCTTCGAAATCAGGCTCGCCAGGAACCGGCCACCCCTTTTCTCGACAATAGCTGGCCGTGAATTCCATGCGCGCAGCCAGGAATTTCTCGTGTGCGGCCACCTCTTCATCGGTACCGGGGTGAAGCACCGTTCCCACTCCTGGTATGTTGACTGCTTTCATGACTTCCTCAGTGGTCGTGAGCGTATGCGGAGAGACCGGATGGTGTCCGTCCTGATGTTGATCGGGCCGTTGCCACATCTCTCTTCCTCAGTCGGCATACGGAGTCTCCCGATACTCGTCGATCACGTCACGACCGAACTCCGGAAATTTGGCATCAGCGACCATGGCTTCTTTAGCCGCTCGGAGCTTCTTCACGTCGAATCCTTCGCGCACCAGTGCCTCGTCTCGCAGAGACTCCTCGTGCTGACAACCACACCGGTGGCACTCGAAATACAAACGGCCCCGAGACCCGTAGTAGTCCAATTGCACGAGGCGCAGGTCGTGGGCCCCTTCGTACGAAAAAAGACGCAGGAACTTCTTGGGGTTCTTCGGGCAGCCCATCAGGCTTCCTTGCGGAGACGCTCACGGGCCTCCATGAGTGCGAAACCCAGGAGGTTTTCACCACGCCACTTGTTGGGGTCCTTCGAGTCCGCGTCTTCACGACGCAGACCGATGCCCCACACCTTGTCGTGCGGGCTCGCCTCGACGAGCACCATGTCGAGCGTGCCGAGCAAAAACTGACGGAGGTCCGAGTCTTGACCGAACTTGGCGACGTTGCCGACAACGACGGCCTCGAACTTGTTGGCGTTCCACTTGGCGTCGTCCCAGTTCTCCACGCGACGGCCGAGCGCCTTTGCTTCGTCGGGACCGTTGCTCGCAAGGATGGCTTGAAGAGCATCGTCATCTCCCATGAGGCGGGCCTTCTGCGCCATCATCCAGTGCTCGGCCGTCGGGTACTTGATGCCGTCGATCTCGAAGTCCGAGAAGTGCCACTGCGAGAAAACGTAGGGCCCGATCGTGCTCAGGTCGTTCCCCTTACGTCCCCAGAACATGAGGAACTCCGGTCGAGCTCCTTCGTTCCATGCTTTGACGAGTGTGGGTCGGTCGCGGAAGTCCATCACTCTTTCTACCCGCCTGGGGCGCCCGATGAATCACTTTTCACGAAAGGCCCCTGGGGGCCATCTACGCCCGTTTGGCCGCCCACGCCTGGATAGCGCGACGATCCTTCCCCTTGGCCCGGTCACTCAGGAGGGTGCCTTCGAGGTGATCGTACTCATGCTGGAGGGCCACCGAAAACAGGTGGTTGTAGCTTGCGTCGAGCGTGAACTCTTTGCCCTCACGATCGAACGCCGTGACCGTCACCCACTCCGCTCGTCCCACCTCGGCCAGCAGTCCCGGAAAACTGAGACAACCCTCGGGTCGCACAACGCGGTTGTCGTCCACCGGAGTGATCACCGGGTTGATGAAAACCCAAGGGTCGGTTCGCTGGTTCCCGTTGATGGGCCTCTGATCGATGATGAAAATACGATAGCGCTGTCCTACCTGGGGTGCCGCAAGCCCAACCCCTTCGTGGTAATACATCGTGTAAATCATGTCGTCGATCAGCTCTTGGAACTGATCAAGTTTGTCCAAGTTCACGGGGGCGCTCGGTGCCATCAACGTGGCCTCGGGGTACTTGAGGATACGGATCAGTTTGCCGGACACGACAAGACTGTACCCACATGTCGGCTCCGTATGCGAACCCAACCCACCGATCTTCGCGGGATCATTCCCTATTTTGAATACCGGTCTTATGGCCGGTTCTTTAGTGACCGTGTCTGAGACAGCCCCACTGCGTGTCCTTCTCGCGGAGGACAACTCCAGCGATGTTGCAATTCTGGAGCACATCCTCACAGGGATGGATATCGAGCTTCGTCACTGCCCGTCGTTGGCGGAACTCGAACGGCAGGGGGAAACCTGGGACCCCGATGTCGTGCTGCTCAACCTGCACCTGGAAGGAGGTCAGGATTTCATGGTGACGGCTCGGACGGTCGTCTCCATGTTTCCGAACGTCCCCGTCCTCGCGTTCACCAACCTCGATGACGAAGCCTTCGCACTACGGGCGCTTCAAGTCGGTCTCTCGATGTACCTGATCAAAGGCACCTTCTCCGGGGCCGACCTGATGCGCGCCATCAAAGAAGCGCAAGCCCGGAAACATGCCCTCCACTGTTCGCTGCCACCAACGTTTCGGCGAGAAGACCTTCAAGAGATGGTGCAGGAAGCTGTCCAGGTTGCGCTTCGAAAACACGGGAAACCGGCGAGACCAGAAAGGGCGACACCCCTCGGAACTGTCCTTGGGGTCATTGTGGTCGTCCTGCTCCTGCTAGGAGGGGCCGGGGCCTGGGGGTACTACCAAATCCGGAAAATCCGGACGGACCCCAAACCCGACAAAGAGATCCAACAAGACAAGAAAGCGGATCAGGTCCAAGAATTCCAACGTCTCCGCAATGCGTTTCTCAAGAAGCAAACGCATTGGGAGAGCGGTGGAAAACTTGGAGTGCCCCCAAAGAAACCAGAGCGTCTCCTGCAACTCGAACAGGAACTCGCCAACTGAGTCCTAGACCACCTTCTCACCAGGGACACTGCTGCGATGAAGCTCGACCACGACGAGTTCATCGTCAGCGTCCCCCGCAGCCAGGACCATCCCCTGACTCTCGATGCCCCGCATCATGCGGGGCTTGAGATTGGCAAACACGACGACGTGCTTGCTCACCAGATCCCCGGGCTCGTAGGTTTTCCTGAGCCCGCTGAGGATGGTGCGCTTGCCCAGAGGGCCGAGGTCCACTTCGAGCTTCAAGAGCTTGTCGGCTCCTTCCACGAGCTCACAAGCGGTGACTTTGCCAACACGGAGATCGATGGGGTCGAGCTGCTCGATCCCAACCTCAGCGGCCAGTTCAGGTATTTCGTTGGTGGCCATCTTAGTGCACCGGGGGTGCCCCTCCCGAACCAGAACCCGAGCTGTCGTCGGAATCCGGAACGTCGCTGGTGCCGATGTCGAACGAGCCACCACCGCGGTAGCTGGACATGGCTTCACTAACCCCTGCCGAAGCACCACGCACGTCCATCTTGTCGTACATGAGACGCTTGCCCTTGGTGCCAGCCATCATGCGAGCGCCGTCCTCGAACCCCTTCTGGTCCGCAGCCAGGAACAAGAACTCCCAGTTGTACTTGTCCGTCACACGGCCGATGGCTTCCTGCACATCCTTGGCCGTGTTCTCGCGTGAAGCGTTCTCTTGACCGTCGGTGATCATGACGACCACGACCTTGCCAGGGCGGTCGGTCTCGGCCTCTTTGAGGATGCGCTCCTCAAGCGAAGACAGAGACTTGACCGCGCTGTCGTTGAGCGCAGTGGATCCACGCGGAACGAGCCGACAGTTGTCCTGCTGGATGTCGCCCGAAGGCTTCGCTTCGAACACGGTCTCCCATTGATCGTCGAATTGGTAGAGGCTCACGCGGCAGCGGCCGGGAAGGCCATTCTGCTCGGTGATGAGTGACCACAAACCGCCTTCCATGTCGTCCTTGATGGACTGCATGGAACCGCTGCGATCGAGAATGATGGCGACCTCGGTGAGGTCGTTGGTGGGGGGTACCCCGGTTACGTCTGTCATGATGTGTTTTCCTTGTTGCGTTGTTTCTGTTGGACGGCCCATCTTTTCACGAATCCCGCTGCCCTCTGACACGAGCATCGAAAGATTCTTGGATCAGGCGATCCCATTCAGGGACTTGCTCGGCCAGGAACTCGATGAGGTCCCCGCTGAGCATGTTGAGGAGATTCGCGCCGTTGTCGACCTTGATACTGTTCGACTGGGTGATGACTCCCATGTTGGTCTCAGAAACCTTCCAGTCGATCCTGGGTCGCTGATGCGGGTCGTCGGAGTCCTCGGGGACCTCCAATTCGACGGAGAGGTGTCGTATCCAGACCAGTTTCCGTGCCATCTATTTGTTCTACCCTTCACGAAGCCCCTGGAGCGCCGTGAAGACCTCCTGGCCAATCCGGGCCGCCTCTGTAGGCTGGCCGTCAATGACCAGTGTGAGGGTCTCTGGGCCCATCAGGACGTGGATGAAGTCGTGGGGGACCTCGTCAGGGCTGAGCTCCCGTTGAAACGACTCCTGATCCCTGTAGACGAACATCTCGCCGGGCTCGGTTCGGTGAAAAATAGCGTCCGGCCACCGTTGCCG
>Ga0307375_10003522_pt1 | contig 15367 bp, 12 predicted proteins | sample TR1MG_FD_202531 | JGI IMG/M metagenome (GOLD analysis project Ga0307375, IMG submission 202531) | Soil microbial communities from Risofladan, Vaasa, Finland - TR-1 | ecosystem: Environmental > Terrestrial > Soil > Coastal area > Acid sulfate soil | place: Finland: Risofladan, Vaasa | collected...
CGCCGTAGCTCCAGGCGCGGATCATGTCCGGGCTGGCCAGGCGGATCATTATGCTATCGAAATCCTGAATGTCTCTCATGCCGTCTCCCCCTCATCTCGTCGACGTGGGCATATCCTAGGAAAATCAGACCACAGAGCCACGGAGCCACAGAGATGAGAGGGAGAAGAAAATGAATTGGCGAGGGGATGGGAGATTGCGCCATCCTCGCCCATTTCCATTTCCCGATCTCTTCTCATCTCTCCAACATTCCCTCCGTGCCTCTGTGGCATATCTCTTCTATCGAACCTCTCAGAACGCGCCCTGCTTGTTGATGATGTCCTCGTCCCTCTCGGTCAGGGCGATCTGCTTGCCCTTGGCGTCGTAGACGCGGATGTCCAGGGCCAGACCGCGGAGTTCCTGCACCATGACGTTGAAGGCCTCGGGTATGCCGGCGGCGGTATGCGGCTCGCCCTTAACGATGGCCTCGTAGACCTTGGCGCGTCCGGTCATGTCGTCCGACTTGATCGTGAGGAGCTCCTGCAGCGTGTTCGCCGCGCCGTAGGCTTCGAGAGCCCAGACTTCCATCTCGCCGAGGCGCTGCCCGCCGAACTGGGCCTTGCCGCCCAGGGGCTGCTGGGTCACGAGCGAATAGGGCCCGGTCGAGCGCGCGTGCATCTTGTCGTCGACGAGGTGGTGCAGCTTCATGAAGTAGATGACGCCCACCGTCACGGGGTTCTGGAAATGCTCGCCGGTGCGGCCGTCGCGGACCTGGACCTTGCAGCTCGGCGGCAGCCCCGCGTCCTTGAGCTTGCCCTCGATCTGCTCCTGGCTGGGCGACTGGAAGACGTGGCAGGAGTACCACTCGTCCAGGGCCATGGCGGCCCAGCCGAGCTCGGTCTCCATGATCTGGCCGATATTCATGCGCGAAGGCACGCCCAGCGGGTTGAGGCAGATGTCGAGCGGGGTGCCGTCGTCCAGGTAGGGCATGTCCTCGGGCGGCAGCACGCGGGCTACGACGCCCTTGTTGCCGTGGCGCCCGGCCATCTTGTCGCCTTCCTTGAGCTTTCGCTTGGCGGCGATGAGGACCTTCACGACCTCTTCCACGCCCGGCGAGAGATCGTCGTTGGCCGAGCGCTTGAGCCTCTGGACGTCGATGATCGTGCCCTCGATCCCGTGGGGGACGCGCAGGCTGGAATCGCGGACGTCCTTGGCCTTCTCGCCGAAGATCGAATTGAGGAGCTTGAACTCCGGCGTGGTCTCGGTCTCGCTCTTGGGCGTCACCTTGCCGACGAGGATGTCGCCGGCGTTGACCTTGGCGCCGACGCGGATGATCCCCTCGATGTCCAGGTTGTCGAGGCTCTTCTCGCTCGTGTTGGGGATGTCGCGCGTTATGCGCTCCGGCCCCAGCTTGGTCTCGCGCACCTCGGTCTGGAATTCCTTGATGTGGATGGAGGTGAACATGTCCTCCTTGACCACGCGCTCGGAGATGAGGATGGCGTCCTCGTAGTTGTAGCCGTTCCAGGGCACGAAGCCCGCGAGGATGTTGCGCCCGAGCGCGAGCTCGGAGTCCTTGGTGGCGGGGCCGTCGGCGACGACCTGCCCCTTCGCGACCTTCTCGCCCTTCTTGACGATGGGCCGCTGGGTGTAGCAGGTGTCCTGGTTGGTGCGCTGGTACTTCACGAGCACGTACTCGTCGCGCGCCGACTTGTCCGCGTCCGGCTTGATCACGACGCGGAACGCGTCGACATAGTCGACGACGCCCTCGCGTTTGGCCTTGATGAGCACGCCCGAATCGTAGGCGGTCTTGCCCTCCATGCCGGTGCCCACGCGCGGCGGCTCCGGGAAGATGAGGGGCACGGCCTGGCGCTGCATGTTCGAGCCCATGAGGGCGCGGTTGGCGTCGTCGTGCTCGAGGAAGGGGACCAGGGCCGCCGAGATCGAGATGATCTGCTTGGGCGAGACGTCCATGTACTGCATCTCGGCCGCGCCGCGGGTCGTGTAGTCGCCCTGGTGCCGGCAGGATATGGACTCGTCGAGGAAGTTCCCCGCCTTGTCGATCTTGGCGCTCGCCTGCGCGATGTAGTACTTGTCCTCGTCCATCGCGGAGAGGTACTCGATGTGCTTCGTGACCCGCCCCGACTCGATCTTGCGGTAGGGGGTCTCGAGGAAGCCGTACTCGTTGACCGTGGTGTAGGTGGCGAGCGACACGATGAGGCCGATGTTCGGACCTTCGGGCGTCTCGATCGGGCACATGCGTCCGTAGTGGGTGTAGTGGACGTCGCGGACCTCGAAGCCCGCGCGGTCGCGCGAGAGGCCGCCCGGGCCGAGGGCGTTGAGGCGCCGCTTGTGCGTCAGCTCCGCGAGGGGATTGACCTGGTCCATGAACTGCGACAGCTGGGAGGAGCCGAAGAATTCCTTGATCGCGGCCACTACCGGCTTGATCGACACGAGGTCCTGGGGGCGGATCGTGTCCGTCTCCTTGAGGCTCATGCGCTCCTTCGCGATCCGCTCCATGCGGCCGAAGGAACTCTTCATGACGTTGGCCAGGAGCTCGCCCACCGAGCGCACGCGGCGGTTGCCGAGGTGGTCGATATCGTCGACGTTCGACTCGCCGTAGTAGACGCTCATGAGGTATTTCATGGTCGCGATCACGTCGTCGCGGATGAGCGTGAACTCCTTGACCGGGACCGTGTAGTCGAATTTCTTGTTGAGCTTGTAGCGGCCCACCTTGCCGAGATCGTAGCGCCGGCCGGAGAAGAACATGTTGGCCAGGTCGCGCTCGGCGTTCTCGACGGTGATGGGTTCGCCGGGCATGAGGGTCGAGTAGACGGCGGCCAGGGCGTCGGCCTTGGAGGGCTCGTCCTGGTTGGGGTCTTCCTTCACGAGCTTGATGTCCTCGCGCTCGAAGCAGTTGAGGATCATGTCGAAGTGGAGGGAATCGGGGTGCTCGAAATTGATGACCTCGAGCTCGGTGACGCCGAGGTTGACGAGTTCGTCCACGTCGTGCAAGTGGAGCTTGTCGCCGGCGCGGTAGAGCTTCTTCTTCTCGCCGTTGATATCGAGGCGCACCGCCTTGGCCAGGACATGGTTGATGGCATGGTCCTTCGATTCGCGCGCCTCGCCTATGGTCACCTTCTCGGACTTGTAGAAGGCGCGGATGATGTCTTCGCGCGTCTCGAAGCCGAGAGCCCGGAGGAACATCGTGCCGAGGATGCGCTTCTTGCGGTCGATCTTGGCGTAGATGAGTTCCTTTTTCTGGTCGATCTCGAATTCGAGCCAGGAACCGCGGTACGGGATGATCCTCGCGGAGTAGACGCCCTTCTCGTGGCTGAAGATGACGCCCGGGGAGCGGTGGATCTGCGAGACCACCACGCGCTCGGCGCCGTTGATGATGAAGGTGCCTCGGTCGGTCATGAGGGGAATATCGCCGAGGTAGATTTCCTTCTGACGGATTTCGCCCGTCTTCTGGAACACCAGATTGATCCTGGCCTTCAGCGGCACGGCGTAGGTGAGTCCCTTCATCTTGCACTCGAGCTCCGAGTACTTCATGGCGGACTCGTCGAGATTGTAGCGCTCGTACTCGAGCAGCATGTCGCCGTTGGGGCTCTCTATGGGGAAAGTCGCCCGAAAGACCTCCTCGAGGCCGGCGACATCGAGAGCCTGGGCCTGACGGACCTTCTCGCGCTGCAGAAAGCGCTCGTAGGAGGATAGCTGGATGTCTATGAGGTCGGGTAGCTGCATGACCTCCTGATAGTCCTTGCCGACGTACTCACGCTGGATTTTCTTCTCGGTATATGCCATCCGTTACCCCCCTCGCCGAGACCTCCGACGGCGCCATGCGCCTAGGAAAGTCCCCGCGCCCCATCCGCGTTCGGAAAAGACGGAATGGAGCGCGTTATTCTCGCAGCCCCGGCGACGGCTCTCCGAGCCGTACCGGCTGCCGCGGTTATTTCGCTTTATTACCTGCGCAGGCCCGGATACGCGTCCGCGCACTCCGGGCCGGAAGCGCCAAAAAGGTTCCGGCCCCGCGGAGGACGCGCCTCCGCCGTCGGTCCGGAACCTTCGCGGAAGTCGCGGCGCCGCCGGCCTTGGCAGGCGGCGCCCCGAGCTTCTCGCGATCTGAGGATACGATGGTAAGAGACCCTGAGGGCTTCTTACTTGACGTCAACGGCGCCGCCCGCGTCCGTGATCTGCTTCTTGATCTTCTCCGCCTCATCCTTGGAGACATTCTCCTTGAGGGGCTTGTCGCCGGCCTCGACCAGGTCCTTGGCCTCCTTGAGGCCGAGCCCGGTGATCGCGCGGACTTCCTTGATGATGGCGATCTTCTTGTCGGTGGGGAATCCGCTCTTGAGAATGACGGTGAACTCGGTCTGCTCCTCGACGGCCGCGGCGGCCGGGCCGGCCGCGGCGGCGGCCACGGGAGCCGCGGCGGTGACGCCGAACTTCTCTTCCATGGCCTTGATGAGGTCGGCGATCTCCATGATCTTCATCTCGGCGATGGCGTCGAGGATCTGTTCCTTGCTGAGAGCTGCCATATTATCTTCTCCTTAAGAAACGGTGACCGACCCATACGGGCGGCCTTAGGCGGCGCGAGATTCGCGCCGCCGGCGGCAAGCAGGAACGGCAGCTACTCCGAAGCCTGGATGCCGATATAGGCGGCCTACGCTTGCGCAGGAGCCTCCGCCTGAGCCTCGACGGGAGCCGCTTCCGCGGTTCCGCCCAGCTTTTCCTGCAGGGCGACGAGGGTGTACACGAGTTTCTGCACCGGGCTCTTGAGTCCGGCCATGAACATCGCGAGAAGCTGATTCCGGGACGGCAGCTTGGAGAATGCCAGAACCTCGGACTCGCCCATGAAGCCCCTGTCGACGATTCCGGCCTTGACCTTGAGGGCGGGCACTTCCTTTGCGAAGTCCACGAGCACCTTCGCGACCTCGTTGGCCTCGGCCTTGGAGAAGGCGACGGCGGTCGGACCCGCGAAGACGGGATCGACTTCCTTCGAATACCCGAGATCCTCGAAGGCTATGCGCGCGAAATTGTTCTTGACGACGTGGAATTCGGCGTTCTTCTCGCGAAGCTGCTTGCGCAGGGCGGAGATCTGCTCGACCGTGAGCCCGCGGTACTCGGCGAAAATGAAATCCTTGCTGGCGCCGATCTTGTCCTTGAGCGCGCCGATCGCTTCGGCTTTGGCGCTCTGGATCTTGGTTGCTCTCATGGCCATGGCTTACCTCTTCTCGCTTTTGGCGACCGCGACATGGACGCTCGGGCCCATGGTGGAGCTGAGGAAGACCGAGCTCACGAACTCGCCCTTCGCATCGGAAGGACGCTTGCGCCCGATCTCTTCGAGCAGGGTGGCGAGGTTCTCGCTCACCTGCGCGCTCTCCATGGACACCTTGCCGATGGCGAGGTGCACGATGCCCGACTTGTCGGTGCGGAACTCGGTGCGGCCCTTGCGGAGCTCGGCGACGGCGGCCTTGAGATCGTGCGTGACGGTGCCGGTCTTCGGGTTCGGCATGAGCCCCTTGCGGCCCAGCACCATACCGAGCTTACCGACGTCCTTCATCATGTCGGGCGTGGCGACGGCGACGTCGAAATCGAGCCAGCCGCCCTTCACCTTCTCGATGAGCTCGTCCGAGCCGACGTAGGCCGCCCCGGCTTCCAGGGCTTCCTTTTCCTTGTCGGGCTTGCAGAACACGAGGATCTTCTTCTCGCCGCGGAACTGGTGCGGCAGGACCACCGTGTCGCGCACCGACTGGCTCTTCTTGACGTTGAGCTTGACGTGGACCTCCACCGTCTCGTCGAAGGAAGCGAAGTGCAGATCCTTGACGAGCGCGCAGGCCGCGGGAGCCTCCAATTCCAGGCTCCGGTCGTACTTCTTGACGGATGCGTTGTATTTCTTGCCGTGTTTCATGATCTACAGCTCCGTCTCGACGCCCATGGAACGGGCGGTGCCGGCTATGATCCGCATGGCGGCTCCGAGGTCGTTGGCGTTGAGGTCGGGCATCTTCTGCTTGGCGATAGCTTCGAGCTTGTCCTTCGAAAGCTTGCCGACCTTCTGCTTGTGGGGCACGCCCGAACCCTTCTCGAGTCCCATCGCCTTCTTGATGAGGACGGAAGCGGGAGGCGTCTTGAGGATGAAGGTGAACGTCTTGTCGCCGTACACCGTGATGATCGCCGGAATGATGAGTCCCGGCTCCATGCCCTTGGTCCGCTCGTTGAACTGCTGGCAGAACTGCGGAGCGGAAACGCCGTGGGGACCGAGGGCCGGTCCTACGGGCGGGGCCGGAGTCGCTTTCCCGGCGGGACACTGCAGCTTGACGAGCGCAGTTACCTTTTTCTTGGCCATGGCCATTCTCCTTTCGTGGTGTACCCGGCCGCCTTCATCCGGCCAGATCCGCGCCGCGGATCCGACTCGGGGGCGCCGGGGTAGCGTTCGCGACCCCTACCCGGCCCGCTCGCGATTGCTGGGCAATCGCGACGCGAACCGCGAAGCGGTTCGCGAACTCCCATCTGCGGAGTACAAACCCCTTTATGAGAAGCGTCGACGAAACGGGCGCCGCGCGTGGCGGCGCGGCACTCGTCGATGCCGCTTTCCAATGATCTGCGACGTCGGGCCCGAGGCCCTTCGTCCCCGCGCGACTCCCCGAAGGGAAGCGCGCCCGATCTACACTTTCTCGACCTGCAGCATATCGACTTCGACGGGAGTGGCCCGCCCGAAAATGCCCACCATCACCTTGAGCTTGGACTTCTCGGCGATCACTTCCTCGATGGCGCCCGTGAAGGACTCGAAGGGCCCGTCGATGATCTTGACCTGCTCGCCGGGCGTAAACGACTGCCGCGTGCGCGTGGGCCGCTCGCCCTTGATCTCGCCGGCCCGCTGAAGCACCCCGCGGGCCTCTTCCGCCGTGATCGGCTGGGGCTTGTGGTGCTGAGTCGCCCCGACGAATCCCGTAACGCCCGTGACCTTGCGTATCCCGGAGCAGGTGGCCTTCCATCCGTCGTCGGGCAGGTCCATCTCGACGAGTATGTATCCCGGCAGGATCTTCCTCGAGGAAGAGCGTTTCTTGCCGTCCTTCACGTCCACGACGTCCTCGCTCGGAACCTTGATGTCGGTCACGATGTCCTTGCTGAGGTCGTTATTCTCCAGCATCATGCGGATCGTCCGCTCGATCTTATTCTCATAGCCGGAGTAGACATGGAGAACGTACCAGGCCTTTGACATGCTACCTCTTCCCGCTTACCGGAAGATCACGTCGATGCCGGCGACGATGATGAAATCGATGGAGCCGAGAACGAGAGCCAGTACGATCGTCGATATGATGACGACCTTTGTCGAGGAGATCACGTCATCGCGGCTAGGCCAGACGACCTTCCGGAGTTCGGCATAACTCTCCTTGAAGAACTGTATGATCTTTTTCATCGGGACTCCTTGCGCCGCACCGGCGGACCCCAGGGTCTCGCCGGTCAGGCCGGACATTACTACCAGGCCAGGTAGGACTCGAACCCACAACATCCGGTTTTGGAGACCGGCGCTCTACCATTAGAGCTACTGGCCTTCGTCGGGAAGTCGGGCTTGCGTAAGTCCGACTTCCCGACGTCGCGGTCTTCGCTGCGCGAAAACCGCGAACAACTCGCCGATCCGCGCTTTCGCCAGGCGAAATCGCGGTCGTGCTTCGACTTGGCGCAGGTCGAATGAAGGAAACCCGCGATCCTCCAAAAGATCGAGCGCCGACTCTTGCAGATAATCTACTTAACTTTCGTTTCCTTATGAAGCGTGTGCTTGCGATCCCACTTGCAGTACTTCATGAGCTCGAGCTTCTCCTGCGTGGTCTTGCGGTTCTTCGTGGTCGTGTAATTACGGCGCTTGCATTCAGAGCAGGCGAGAGCGATGATTTCGACGGTCTGTTTCTTGGCGGCCATATCCGATCCTTTCACGGCGCCGGGCAGGCCGGAACCGAGCTGCGAGAACTAGCGAATTCGAAGCGCACGGCCGCGGCACCCGGACCACGGCCTGCGCATTGCATCGTATGAGCCCTCGAACGGAATCGAACCGTTGACCTTATCCTTACCATGGATATGCTCTGCCAACTGAGCTACAAGGGCATTTTAGAAGCGTCGGAAGATTAGCACCGAGGTATTTCCTTTGTCAAGACTCAGGGCTCCTCATTCTAGGCATGAAATTTGCTTCCATAAACACGATTTTCCTTATCGGCGCCTCCCCCTTCGACGTCGAACGGCGGAAACGATCAGACCCGCCATATCGTCCTTCGAAAGGACGAGCAGCCCCACGCCGATGAGCGCGAAAACGATCGTACTGAGAAGAAGGGGGAGGCCGGCCGACACCAGGCGCGATTCGGCAGAGCCGAAGACATGGGCGAGCCCCCTTCGGGCAAAAAAGACCGGGGCGACCGCCAGGACGGAAAAAGCGAGCATTTTGAGAAAATACCTGCCGGCGGAGGCCACGGCCCGCGAGGCGCCGGGGATATTCCGCTTGAGGAGAACCGCGACGAGGACCAAGGTGTTGACGGCGCTGGCCAGGGAGAGGGCCAGGGCTATGCCCGGCCCTTTCATCGGTCCGACCAGGAAGATCGCCAGGATGATATTGGCGCCGAAGGAGACCACTCCGGCCCAGGTCGGCGTCTTCGTGTCCGAGCAGGCGTAGAACGCCGGGGCGATGACGCGGTTCACGGCGATGAACACGAGCCCCGTCATGTGCCAGAAAAAGGCGGCGGCGGTGAGCCTCACCGACTCGGCGTCGAACTCTCGGGCCTTGAAGAGCAGGGTCACGATGTCCTTGCCCACTGCCATGGCGAAGAGGGCGACCGGGACCGTGACGAGCACCATGGCCCGCAGCCCCTTGCCGAGGGAATCGGAATAGGCCTTCCAGTCTCCTTCGCGGGCCGACCCCGCCAAATCGGGAAGGAGCACCGTGCTCAAGGAGACGACGAAGACGCCTAGGACGAGTTCCTGCAGCCGGAGCGAGTACTGGATGCTCGAAAGGGCTCCGGTGCCCGCGTCGGTAGCGAGGGCGGAGCTGACGAGGAAGTTGATCTGGTAGGCGGCCATGCCGAGTATGGTCGGCGCCACGAGGGCGAGGACCCGCCTCATGCCCGGATTGCGCAGGGCGCGGCGGGGGCTTATCAGACCGAAACGCCAACCGGCGCGGAGCACCGCCGGGAGCTGGACGAGCGCCTGAGCGAAGCCGCCGATGACGATACCCACGGCCATCGCGCGGGCGGGGTTGCCGAAGGCGTTGCCCACGAGATAGGGCACGGCGATCCAGCAGATGTTGAACAGGATCGGGGCCATGCCCGAGGGAGTGAACACGCCGATCGAGTTGAGGATGCCCTGCAAGAAGGCCGCCACCGAGACCAGGGCCAGGAAGGGGAACATCATCTGGGTGAGTAAGGCGGTCTCCGAACGATCCGACTTGAAGATGAGCACGATCCAGGGCGCGAAAGCGATGCCGAGGGCGACGACCGCGAGGACGAGCACCACGAGCACGGTGAAGGTCGCCGAAAGGAATTCCTTGGCCTTTTCCTCGTCCTTTTCCGCGAGGTAGCCGGTGAAGGTCGGGATGAAGGCCGCCGTCATGGTGCCTTCGGCGAAAAGACGCCGGAGGAAATTGGGCAGGGTGAAAGCGGCCGCGAAGGCGTCGGCGAGGACGCCCGTGCCCATGAAGGCCGCCCGCGTCATTTCGCGGGCGAGCCCCAGAATGCGGGACGCCATGGTGAGGAGGGAGAGCTTGCCGCCTTCGCGGAACATGTTCCCGGCTTCGTCGGACATGGGCGCGAGAATACGCGATAATCAAGAAGCGCAGCAAGGCTGTCCCGCTCGGCTCGACCTTGGAGGTCGATTCGAGGTATACCTCGGAGCCTATGGATGTAGAGCTCATCGCCCTCGACCTGGACGACACCCTCCTGCGGGAGGATCTCAGCGTATCGGAAGGAAACCGCCGGGCCCTCGCCGAGGCGGAAAGCCTCGGCATCAAACTGGTCCTCGCCTCGGGACGCAACATCTACTCGATGCGTCACTACGCCTCCCTGCTCGGACTCGACGGCCCCGGCGACTATCTCATCTGCTCCAACGGCGCGGAAATCATCGAATCGCAGAGTGGCCGCGTCGTCGACCTGCGCCTGCTTTCCCCCGAGCTCTGCCGCGAAGTCGCGGCCGCGATCGAGGAGCGGGGCTTCCCCTGGCACATGTACGACGGAGGCACCATCTATGTGAACCGCCGCACCCCCTGGGCCGAGGGCGATTCGCGGAAGACGGGCCAGCCTCTCGTGCAAATCGAGGATGGCGAAAGCTTCTTCGCCAAGGGACAGGTCAAGTTCGTGGTACCGGGCGAGCCCGGAGCCGTAGCCAAGCTTCTGAAGGAGCTGACCGCCCTGTTCCGGGGACGAGCCGAGATTTTCACGTCCAAACCCTACTTCCTCGAGGTTCTGCCCCTGGAGGCGGACAAGGGCGCCGCGCTCGGACGGCTGGCGGCCAAGCTCGGCATCGCCATGGACCGGGTCATGGCGATCGGCGACGCCATGAACGACTATACGATGATCGCCGCCGCCGGCTGGGGCTGCGCCCCGGCGAACGCCCTGCCCGAAATCAAGACCATCGCGCGCTTCGTCTCGGAGCGGAGCAACGAAGACGATGCGGTGGCCGATATCGTCCGACGCGTCGCTCTCGGCTGAGATTCCGCAAACGTCGCCGAGCAACTCCCCTCGTGCCTGCGCTATAGTTGTACCTGCGCACCGCCTCGCTATCGGCTTGGCCGGCCGGAGACTCCTGCCGATAAGACAGAGGGGCGATCTTCTCTAGGCCGATTTCGAAAGCCGGTCGCTTTCGAAATCGGCGCCGCATTTGCTTCGGTTTCCGCAAAGCCGAGCGCAAGTGCCGCGATTCAAGATAGTTTTCCCGAAAGTCTTCCGGCTTTCGGGAAAGCCTTCTCTATCAAAAAGTGGGGAGGGAAACATGCAGGACATCTACCCGGTCGGCAGTCGACGCTGCTTCGCCTGCATTCAATGGGACGGCCGAAGAAGCTACGACAAAGAGGCCGGCAAGATCAAAACCGACGCGGGGGCGGACGGCTGGTGCAGAATGAAGCACTGCAACACGAAGGGCACCCATGTTTGCGAGGAATTCACGGCGCTTCGCTGAACGCGCGGGCGCAGGCCCCGGCGCACGGCGCGGGCGCCTCCAAGATCGACGAGATTTTTCGGGACGGTGGACAATGAAACGCAGCACGATCAACTTGGGGGCGGCGCTCGCATTCGGCCTCGTATGTCTGGCGGCGGCCGGCGCCGAGGTGGGCTTCGGAGGCCTCGATCTCGGCAAGGACAACGATCTGCTCTTCACGGCCTCGGCCGGCATCCCCGGCGGCGGCGATTACGACACCCTCTTCCTCGCGGACCTCGGCGCCACGGGCGCGCGCCAGCTGACCGTCTATCCCGAGCACGTCTCCCTCCTCGAAGGGGGGCGGATCCTCCAGGTCCAAAACCGCTTCGGCCTCTTCCGGAGCGACGCGGCCCTCGACTCGCTCGAACCCGTCAAGGGCTACCCCGCCTTCGTGCGGGGATCGCCCATCCTGCAGGGACGGCTGCCGGAATGCGCGGCGAGTCCCGACGGAGCCTACGTCCTCAGCCTGGTGCCGAGTTCCGCCGCCTACGCCCGGCTCGTGCTCTTCGACGTGGCCAAGGGCACCGAGACCGCGATCTCGAGCCGGGTCGAGTACTCGGTCGAGTCTTTCCCCGCCCGGTGGTCGCCCGACTCGCGCAATTTCGTCTACGCGAAGGGCGGCTCGATCTATTATTTCAGCATCAGGCAGTATACCGAGGGCCGGGTCTTCGACGAGGAATTCCGCCGCATCGGCGACGGCCGGATCCAGTGCGCGCGCTGGGCCTCCGACGGCTCGCTGTTCTACCTTCGCGGCTACTCGCTCTTCCGCATTCTTCCGGCCGAGTTCTTCGTCCAGGCCCTCTATCGCGGCGCCGCGGGCATGGGCGTGCTCGCGGGAAAGACGCCTTTCTCGTTCGATCCCAATTTCGACGACTTCTGGGTCGCGCCGGAAGGCAGCCGCGTGCTCTTGTCCAAGGGAGGGCGGAATCTCTTTCTCGTCTACCTGAATCCCGACGATTTCGGCTCCCCGGCCCGGGTGGCGGCCCTTCCCTACCTCTACCTCCAGGGCGACACGACCGTGCTCGACGTACTCTGGCCGTCGCGGGGCCCCGTGACCATCTTCACCGGCTCCCTGCGCGACGGCGTCCGAGGCTCCGACGCCTTCCGCTTCGCCGCGCCGATCTCCTCCGACCTCCTGAGCCTGAACTCGAAGGTGACCGAGGTCGACGCCGAGGATGCCACGGAGATGCGGCTCTCGCCCGACGGCTCCAAGGTCGCGATCGTGACCCCGGCTGGCGTCGAGGTCAGATCCTACGCGGACTGGTCCAGCCTGGGGAAAATCGCGGCTCCGGGCTGCCTGCACGCGCTGTGGCTCTCCGAGGACAGGATAGTGACGGCCGGTTCCCGCCGCATCGAGACGGTGCGGCTGTCCACGGGAGCGCGCGGCCTCGTCGCCCTCTCCCAGGTCGAGGCCTACGGCCGCGCCGACGACGGCTCCATCGTCGTGAAGACCGACCAAGGCGCCTACGCGCCGGCTCCCTCCGACAAGGGCGCCGCCGCCTCGGCAACGCCGGTCTGGGTAGCCCGTCCGGCCTTCGCCGTCGGCCGAGCCTCGGCCAGCTCCGACTCCTACCGCGTCTACCTCGGCGACCTCGCCGCGGCACCCTACCGAAATCTCGTCATGGTGAGGTCGGTGGCCGCGCTGGGCACGCGAGAGCTCTTTCCGCCTCCCGTCCGGGTCTACGCGCCCTTCCCCCGGCACGACGAGCCGAGGACGCCCGGCATCTTCGACCACGGCTCGCGCATCCGCAGCCGGGAGCTCGCGCTCGTGTTCGACGCCGTGGACTCGACCGAGGGACTGACGCAGGCGCTGCGCACCCTCAAGGACGACGGCATCCGCGCGACCTTCTTCGTCAACGGCGAGTTCATCAAGGAGAGCCCGGGAGCCGCCCGGCTCCTGGCCGCTTCGGGCAACGAGGTCGGGTCGATGTTCTTCACCGACGCCGACCCCTCCGACGCCCGCTTCCGCATCGACCGCGACTATGTCCGGCGAGGGCTCGCCCGGACCGAGGACGAGTGGTTCTCCGCCACGGGCAAGGAGCTGTCCCTGCTCTGGCACATGCCCTACTACACGACGAACTCCGAGATCGTGGCCGCGGGCGATAGCATGAGCTACACCTACGTGGGGCGCGACATCGATCCCCTCGACTGGATCGGCAAGGCCGACGCCGCCAGCCTGCCCGGCTCCTACCTGAGCGCCCACGCCATCATCGAGCGGGTGGTCGCCCAGGCCAAGCCCGGCTCCATCATTCCGATCCGCCTCGGCATCCCCGACGGGGGGCGCGACGACTATCTCTTCCGCGAAATCCCCCTGCTCATCGACGCGCTCGAGGATGAGGGCTACGCCATCGTGCCGGTCTCGACCCTGATCGCCCACGCGAAGTAGTATCTATCCCGGCATCGGACGCTACCACCGAAGGAGTCCCATGGATATCTCGAATCTCGAACTGTCGGCGAAGGAAATAGCCTTCGCCGTCTCGCCCGAGCGGGCCGAAGCCGCGCTCCGCTCGGCGCTCCCCGAATGGGGCAGCGCGGTCATCGGCCAGAGCCGCGCCCTCGAGGCGCTCAAGATGGGCGTGCACGTGCATTCGAAGGGCTACAACGTCTACGCCTCGGGGGCGCCGGGAACGGGCCGCCGCACGGCGGTGCTCCGCGTGCTCGCGGAAGCGCCGCCCGCCGCCGCGGGCCTCCGCGATCTGGCCTACGTCTACAACTTCGACTCGCCGCTCGAGCCCACGTCGCTCGCCCTGCCGGCGGGCGGCGGAAACGCCTTCAAGCGCGACCTGCACCGCCTCGTCGAGAGCCTCAAGCGAATCGTGGCCCTCCACGCCGAGAGCGCCGAGACCAAGAAGGCCGAATCCGAGGCCACGGCCGAGGTCGAAGCCAGGGAAAACGCCCTCCTCGCTGCCTTCGAGGCCGATCTCGCTGCCGATTCCTTCCGCCCCGTCCAGGTCGAAGCCGGAGGCCAGGCGAGCATGGACATCGTGCCCCTCCTCCCGGTCGAAGGCGGGGAGCCGGAAGAGACGAGCTTCGAGGCGCTCCAGGCCAAGGTGGCCGCCGGCGAGTATCCCGCCGAGGACTACGACCGACGGCGCCAGCAATGGTATGCCCACATGGACCGCATGAAGCGGCTCTTCGCGGAGCTGCGGCGAGGCCGCCAGGAGCTCGACGCGCGCCTCTCCGAGCTGCGCAACCAGGCCCTCTCGCCGCACGTGGACGCCGAAGTCTCCCTGCTCGCCGAGAAATGGACCGATCCGGCGACCCGCTCCTGGCTCGAGGCTCTGAAAAAGGACATCGTAGGCCACCTCTTCCTCTTCCGGGACGAAAGCCGGGACGAGCTGCCGCGCCGACGGCGGAGCCCGGCCCTGGCGCGCTACGGCGTCAACATCGTCGTCGGCAGGGAGGGGCTCGAACGCGCTCCGGTGGTCGTCGAGAACCATCCCAGCACCCTCAACCTGTTCGGCTCGGTCGAGCCCAAGCCCGAAGACGAGGGAGACACCCGCACCGCCTACCTCCGGATCCGCGCGGGCAGCTTCCTCAAGGCCTCGGGCGGCTTCCTCGTGCTGCGCGCCGAGGACGTGATCGGCGACGAGGAGGCCTGGCTGCGCTTGAAGCGCGCCCTCCTCGACGGGCGCGCCGAAGTGTATCCCCGCGAGGGGCCGCTGGGCTCCTCGGGCTGGGTCAAGCCCGAGGCGGTCAAGGTGGACGTCAAGGTGATCATGATCGGGGGCGAGTCGAGCTACGACATCCTCTACCAGGCCGACCCCGACTTCCAGAAGCTCTTCAAGGTCCACGCCGAGTTCGACTCGTCCATGCCCTTCGACGAAGAGGGCCTGGCCGCCTACGCGGCCTTCGCCAGGCGGGTCTGCGGGGACGAGGGGCTCCTCGAGCTCGCGCCCTCCGGTCTCGCGAGCCTGGTCGAGCAGGGCGCGCGCCTGGCCGAGTACCGCGGCCGGCTGTCCACGCGCTTCGGCATGGTGGCCGACATCCTCCGCGAATCGGACTACCGCTCTCGCCTGGCGGCCTCCGCGACGATCGACGACCAGGCGGTGCGGAGCGCCGTGGCCGCCCGCGCGCGCCTCGCCAACCTTCCCGAGGAGAAAATCGGCGACCTGATCGGCTCGGGCGAGATCATCCTGCAGGCGAGCGGCTCGGCCATCGGCCGGGTCAACGGCCTCGCCGTCCACGACCGCGGCTACTACGCCTTCGGCATGCCCG
>Ga0307375_10003526_pt1 | contig 15364 bp, 16 predicted proteins | sample TR1MG_FD_202531 | JGI IMG/M metagenome (GOLD analysis project Ga0307375, IMG submission 202531) | Soil microbial communities from Risofladan, Vaasa, Finland - TR-1 | ecosystem: Environmental > Terrestrial > Soil > Coastal area > Acid sulfate soil | place: Finland: Risofladan, Vaasa | collected...
GTGGGCCATCAGTGGTTGCTCCATCTTCATCGCCTCCAATACGATGACAAGATCGCCGGCTTCGACGATTGTTCCTTCTATAGCCGCAATCTTCACTACCGTTCCTTGCATGGGGCTCGTAAGGCCAGTTCCCGCAACAATCCCGCTCATCCCTTTTTTAGCCCTATGCCGTTTATGGACTGGTTCTGGAGCATGCAGTATGACTTCAAAACGGTGCCCATCTACCTCTGCCACCAGATGCTCTGGAGCGGCAAGAGTCTGTGTAACAACGGTATTGGATACGAAGGCGGGAATCTCATTGACGAACTCATTTTCGATATAACTCGTGTAGATAGAGAAGTCTTGCGTGAAGGCGGGGTCTTGAAGGATCGCCCGATGAAACGGGAGGGCGGTCGCCAGACCATCGACTTGAAATTCTTCAAGAGCCCGACGAGCCCGTTCGATTGTCTGCTTTCTTGAATCCCCACTCACTATCAACTTTGCCAAGAGAGAATCGAAATTCCCGCCGATCACGTCGCCTTCTGAAAACCCAGCGTCGACTCGAACTCCAGGACCGGATGGGAGCTTCCACTTGGTAATCCGGCCAGGCGCTGGCAAGAATGAACGTCCTGGATCCTCTCCGTTTATTCTGAACTCCATTGAGTGTCCACGAATTACTGGATCCTCGTAATCAATTCTTTCTCCCATGGCAATCTTGAATTGTTCGCGCACCAAATCAATGCCAGTGATCTCCTCGCTTACGGGATGTTCCACTTGAAGACGGGTATTTACTTCTAGGAAGGAGATAGTGCCATCGAGGCCAACTAAGAATTCACAGGTGCCAGCTCCCACGTAGCCAGCCTCCTTCATAATCGCTTTGCTCGATCGGTACAGTTCCTGATTCTGCACCTCGGTCAAGAACGGGGCTGGTGCCTCCTCGACTAATTTCTGGTGGCGCCGTTGCAATGAGCAGTCACGTGAACTGACAACTACCGCGTGCCCGAATGAATCCACAAGAACCTGAGTCTCGACATGGCGCGGACGATCAAGGTAACGCTCGACGAAACATTCACCGCGTCCAAAACCTGCGACTGCCTCGCGTACGGCTGATGCAAATAGCTCTGGAATTTCCTCTAGGGTGCGAGCAACCTTCAGACCGCGACCCCCGCCACCAAACGCGGCCTTGATCGCCACTGGCAGGCCATACTCTTTCGCGAAGGCAATCACTTCGTCATAGTCTTCGACAGGATCTGCCGTGCCAGCAACGAGCGGGGCTCCGACGGCAGCCGCAATTTTGCGGGCTGATACTTTGTCTCCGAGCAACCGGATCGCCTCGGGTGAGGGGCCTATCCAAATCAAACCGGCGTCTAGTACAGCCTGGGCAAAGTGAGCGTTCTCTGAAAGAAAGCCATATCCCGGGTGTACGGCCTCGGCACCGGATGACTTGGCCACTGCAATAATCTTTTCGATATTCAAATAAGTCTCCGTGGCGGTGAGGCCATCCAAAGAATAGGAAGCATCGGCAAGTCGAGCATGAATAGAGTTGCGATCCTCGCTGGAATACACCGCAATGCTTTTGAGCCCATGATCTTTACAGGCCCGGATAATTCGCACCGCAATCTCCCCGCGATTGGCGATCAGAACACTTTTCATTATTGCGCTCCTATGAGTTGGTGCTTTAACGCCGGCCAGCCGTAACCAAGCCGGGTCGTCATCTGACGTAAAAGAGGTACGGAAAGACCAATTACATTGGTGTACTCGCCTTCGATGGATGCGATAAATGCGCTACTGAGACCATCGAGGGTGAAACCGCCAGCAACGCCTAGAGGTTCACCCGAAGCAACGTAGTCTTCAATCTCGCCATCTGACATCTGTGAAAATGTTACTTTGGTCGTGGCAATATCAGAAATCTCAACGCCTTTAGCCGTGTCGATTAGGCAATGGCCGGTATGCAGAAAGCCTGATTTTCCACTCATCATTTTTGCCCGTTGGATAGCGACCTCGGCGGTAACGGGCTTTCCTAGGGAACGACCTTGGAATTCAAAACTCGAATCACAGGCGATGATTATGGCCGGCTCCGTGACAAGTTCGCGAACTGTATGTGCCTTCACGATGGCTAATGCGATGACCATTTCCTTTGGCGTCATCGCATTATAAACTTCTGCATCTTCATCGACATTGCTTACTACCACTCTCGCCGAAATTCCAGCCGCATCTAACAAGCGTTTACGAGATGGAGACGAGGAGGCAAGGATAATTGAAGGCATTTATGAATTCCTGGCTAATGGCGTGCGTAATTGCGGCGTCGACCATTTACTCTTAATCGTCTTGACCGTAATTTTGGGTTGCTCTCGAAGCATGAGCGCTCGTTCAAGAGCAGCGACCTCTTGGGGCGTTGGTGTTCCAGAAGTGATTGTGTAGCCGATCACAACGGGATATTTCCGTGCTTGCGCGCGGGGAGAGAATCACGTTTGGTGCGCAGGCCCCGTAGTGCCTTTGTAATGTATTCCCGCGTCTGATTCGGTTCTATGACGGCATCGATAAAGCCTCGGTCGGCGGCCAGATATGGGTTGGCCAATGTCTCGTTGTATTCGGAGACGAGATCAGCACGTAGTTTTTCCGCATCGTCAGCTTCATTGAGTTCTTTACGGTAGAGAATGTTGACAGCTCCTTGGGCGCCCATAACCGCAATTTCGGCGCTAGGCCAGGCAAAGTTGAGATCAGCACCAATATATTTTGAGCCCATAACAATAAAGGCACCGCCATATGCTTTTCTGGTGACAAGGGTAACCATTGGTACGGACGCCTCGCCGTAGGCATACAGCAATTTTGCGCCACGGCGAATGACGCCGTTCCATTCTTGCTCAATGCCCGGTAGAAAACCTGGTACATCAACTAAGGTGATGATGGGGATGCTAAAAGCGTCGCAAAAACGTACAAAACGTGCGGCCTTTTCGCTTGAATCAATATCAAGAGTCCCAGCCAGTTGTAGTGGCTGGCTGGCGATGACTCCAACTGAATGCCCTTCAATGCGACCGAATCCGATCACGATGTTGGGAGCAAAAAGCGCCTGCACTTCTAAAAACTCCGCTTCATCTAGGAGTGCTCGAATCAAAATCTTCATGTCGTAGGGCTGATTCGGACTATCAGGAATGAGCGAATCAAGGGCATGGTCGGTTGCTTTTTGTTCCAGCGTTTCAGTTGCTGGCAAGATTGGAGCGCCGTCCATGTTGTTGCTGGGCAAGTAAGAGAGTAGGGCCTTTACGTAATCTAAAGCATCATCTTCATTCTCTGCTAAATAATGTGCATTTCCAGTCCGTGTATTATGGGTATGGGCTCCGCCGAGTTCTTCCATTTCAACTTCTTCACCAGTCACTGTCTTGATCACATCGGGACCAGTAATGAACATATGAGAAGTTTTATTGACCATGACGGTGAAATCTGTGAGAGCGGGAGAATAGGCTGCCCCACCAGCGCAAGGTCCAAGGATGAGCGAGATTTGAGGGATGACACCAGATGAGCGGGTGTTGAGGCGAAATATTTTTCCGTAACCGCTCAATGATGCGACACCTTCTTGGATACGTGCCCCGCCTGAATCGCTAATTCCAACCAGTGGGATCCCGCTCTTGAGTGCGAAGGTTGCGATCTTCACCATTTTTTCGGCGAAAACCTCACCCAGGCTGCCACCCATGACGGTGAAGTCTTGAGAGAAAATTGCCACGTTCCGGCCATCTACGGTTCCGTATCCGATAACGACACCATCTCCATATGGACGGTTGTTTTGCATTCCGAAATTGGTAGAGCGATGGCGAGCAAACTCATCGAGCTCTGTGAAAGAGTCTGAATCGACCAGCTTTTCAATGCGTTCACGTGCCGTCATCTTCCCTTTCGCGTGTTGTTTTTCGACCGCGCGGGCTGATCCAGCATGGACTGCCTCTTCTAATCGTTCTCGGAGATCTTGAATCTTCCCCGCAGTTGTATGCAAATCAGGACTCATAGCCCTACGGTACTAGCCGTGGGCACCATAAGAAGACCGCTAAACGCACTTCGCATTAATTCCGCCTTGGGAAATGGTTACTGGCGAGTAAGCGTGGTTGATGTCACTGGCTCCACGCAGAACGATTTAGCCGTTGAAGCACGTCGCGGGAATTCTCAAAATGGGGACGTATTAGTCGCGGAGTTTCAATTGACAGGGCGGGGAAGATTGGGGCGAAGTTTCATTGCCCCAACTCGATCAGCACTTTTATTTTCACTCTTCATACGGCCGCATCGAGAAGGCGGAGACTGGGGGTGGCTTCCACTGCTTGCCGGTCAAGCCGTTGTTGCCGCAATTGAGTCACAATGCAAGGCGGATGTGGCATGTCGGCTCAAATGGCCGAACGATATTTTGATGGGCGAAATGAAAGTTGCCGGATTGCTCGCTGAGCGAGTCGAGACTCCTGAAGGTCCAGGGGTGATTATCGGAATAGGCATTAATGTGGATGCGAGTGAAGAGGAACTGCCGATATCAACTGCCACTTCGCTTAAGTTGCAGGGGTGTAGCGCATTCGAGCGAGAGGATTTGTTGATTACCATCTTGGAGAATGTCGCTCACTATTTGCAGCGGTGGGAAGCTAACGACGGTAATTTAATATCAGAATATGAAAACGTCAGCGTTACCATTGGTCGGCGAATTCGGATCGAATTACCAGGCGGGGTCATGAAGGAGTCGATAGCCAAAGGAGTCGCCCCAAGTGGAGCATTGATTCTGACAAATGGCGAACTGGTCACCGTTGGTGACATCGTGCACCTCCAATGAAACTAGGCTGAGAGTATGCCCTCTCATTTTCCGGTCGTAGGTGTTATAGGTGCCGGACCTCTGTCACGAATGTTGGTTGCCCCAGCAGTGGCACTGGGTTTAGATCTCCTGGTTTATGCTGAAAACTCTCATGATTCAGCGGCCCAGGTCGCTCATCATTTTCTCGGTGAATTAGAGAACCTGGATTTGATCAAAGCATTTGCCAGACAATGTTCGGTTGTCACTTTAGATCGGTCAACGCCTTTGACTGTAGTTCGGGCAATTGAGGAAGAAGGAATCGCGGTCCGTCCCAGTTTGACCACGTTAAGCAGGATCAATCAAATTAACGAGAATCTAAATGTGATCCACGATCCGCTTGAGCTTCGAATTTCGGTGATGGTGGCTCGTTCGCCTCATCAGCAAGCAGCAACGTGGACTCCCACGTTAATGATTCGACGAGAGGGCGTTTTGGTTTCAACGCAAACTCCGGCCGTCAACATTTCTGAGGAACTTGCACTCCAGGCTCAGGCTTTGGCGCTTAACGTGGCCAGAGATGCCGGTCTGGTCGGAGTGATGGCGATAGAAATTATTGTGCAAGGAGCCGAACTTCATGTGGACACGTTGTGGGTGGGCCCGCACGAATCAGGGCAATGGACTGTTGAAGGATCCCGAACCAGCCAGTTTGAGCAACATCTGCGGGCAATTTTGGATCTGCCGTTGGGTGATCCTTCGATGACATCACAGTATGCGGTGGTGGGCAGTATTCACCACAGTGTGCAGAGCAACATGTACCGACCCTACCTTCACTTGATGGCACGCAGTCCGGCGCTTAAAATTCACCAATACCGCCATGAGGTCGGTATTGGCAAGGTGCTCGGACACGTCACCGGGGTAGGCAAAGATCTTCTAGACTTGGAATCCGATGTTGCACATGCGGTCGACTATATGAGTGGAGACATTGATGAATGAAACAATTGTTGCGATAATCATGGGATCTGACTCTGATTGGCCCATTATGGAAGATGCGGCCAAAGTTCTGGATGAGTTAGGGATTGGATATTCCGTACAAGTTATTTCTGCCCATCGTATGCCGATGGAGACTATTGAATTTGCTGAATCTGCTAAGTCCAGTGGAATTGAAGTAATTATTGCTGCAGCGGGTGGGGCAGCAGCATTGCCGGGAATGGTCGCAGCGCTGACCCCGCTACCGGTAATCGGCGTACCAATCGCGCTGAAGACTTTTGATGGTCTAGATTCTTTGCTCTCTATTGTGCAGATGCCAGGCGGCATTCCGGTTGCGACCGTTGGAGTCGGCAACGCTAAGAACGCGGCTTTACTCGCCGCTCGTATTTTGGGGGTAAAAGATCCAGCAATCTCAGCCAAAGTCAGTGGCGCAATGGTTGCCATGCACGATGAGGCCGTGTTAAAAAGCGAGAAACTCCAAGCGCGACGCACTCATAAGACTGGTTTCAACTAACCTCGAAGGCGGTATTCAATAGCTGGGCAGTGGTTCATGACCGCGATAAGCCCTGCAGATTCCGCTCGTGAAAAGGCAGCTTCGTCGATTACATCCAGTTGCATCCAGACTGCCTTTGCATTGATCAAAATTGCTTCATCAACAATCGCTCCCGCTAAAGATGAATTTACAAAAATATCAACGACATCTACTGGAACCGGGATGTCTGACAGTGACGCATACCCTGGTTCTCCGTGGACTGTTTCAGCTTTGGGATGAACTGGAATGATCTTATGACCCTTTGCTTTCAAGAGAGCCGATACTTCGAATGCAGCGCGATTTGGATTGTTGCTTAGTCCGACAATTGCCCAAGTCTTGAGCGCTAGCACCCGGTCTATAGTTTGCGCGCTCAAGAATCAGGCCTTCCCAACGCATGGAATTTCCATCCAGCAGATTTCCAACGATCTCGATCCAGGGCATTTCGCCCATCGATTATGCGTGGTGTTTTTACTAAGGAGATTAAATTGGCAGGATCGAGATTTCGATATTCGCGCCACTCAGTCAGATGCAGTACGAGATCCGCATCTGCTATACATTCTTCAGGGGTTTGAGCAAATCCAAGTGATGGAAAACGCTTTTTGGCGTTGGCCATTGCTTTGGGGTCATGCACCATTACCGATGCCCCGGCAGCGTGGAGTTGGGCAGCAATATCCAGGGCTGGGGAATCACGAACATCATCGCTATCCGGTTTGTATGCGGCGCCCAAGATCGCGATTTTGTAAGTAGATAGATCCTCTGAGAGTTGCTTGCGAACAACGTCTATTATTCTTTGACGGGCACGTAAGTTAATTGAATCGATATCGCGTAAGAATTCTAGGGCTTGCGTTGCGCCCAATTCTTCCGCACGGGCAATGAATGCGCGAATATCTTTGGGGATGCACCCACCGCCAAAGCCGATGCCCGCCTTTAGAAACTTGTTCCCGATGCGAGGGTCGTATCCAATCGCTTGGGCTAACACCGTGACATCCCCGCCTGCTGCTTCGCATACTTCCGCCATTGCATTGATGAAGGAGATTTTGGTGCCAAGAAAAGAGTTAGCGGCCATTTTTACCAATTCGGCAGTTGGCAAATCAGCACGAATCCACGGAGTACCAAGGAGCAGCAGCGGCGCGTATACCTGTTGAAGAATTTCTTCCGCACGATCATTGGTGACGCCGACGACTATCCGGTCTGGACGCAGGGAGTCTTCTACCGCAAAACCTTCACGCGTGAATTCTGGGTTCCAGGCTAGGTCAGTTAGGGGTGCCACAGTCGCCAACTCGGCAAGTAATCTTTGCGCCGTTCCAACTGGCACGGTGGACTTGCCAACGACTAGGTCCCCGGGATTCAAATATGGCACAAGGGAAGTAAGAGCTCCTTGGATGAAAGTGAGATCGGCTGCCAATCCGTTTTCTTGCTGTGGCGTTCCGACACAAATGAAATGAACATCGGCAACTTGGGCCGCGGAGAAATCTGTGGTGAATGTCAACCGGCCAGAAGCCAACTCAGCTTTGAGTATTTCGGCCAAGCCTGGCTCATAAAATGGCAATGTCCCCTGGGACAACTGTGCGATTTTTTCGGCGTCGGTATCTATTCCTATGGTGGTGAATCCGAGGGAGGACATACAGGCGGCATAGGTGGCGCCAAGGTAGCCAGTGCCGACTACCGATAGGACATGAGTCATGAAAGTAAGTGTAGAAGGGTTCGTGTATTTATATGAGCGCCCCGCATGGGTTCTCACTTGCGGTGCGAGTCTTGAATTTGTCAATCACAATGGGGGCAGAAGAAGCCTTCGCAGAAGCCTTCGCAGGAGCCTTGATGGTGGTTTTAGCTTTTCCAGTAGAACTGGCTGATGTAGAAGGTACTGGGGAGGGCTTAACAATTTCAACGATGGGCAAGTCTGCCCGAAGCCGTGCAAAGAGTTGGGGTGCCAAAGTTGGATCCCAGATGACCGTTGAACCGACATTGGGGACCGTGAAATTGACGTTTGAGAGCGGGACGGTGAGGGTTCTGACTTTGCTGGCGGAGAGGTTGCGCAACTGCTTTGCCAAGGTAATCAAGTCACTGGTGTTAAGAGAGGAGTCTGTCTTTACCGTTGCCATTGCAGCATTGAAGAAATTCAAGAGTTTGATTGGGTTGAGTAAGACACCAGTACTTGTGGCCTTGCGTAGAATTGAACTCATAAATTGCTGTTGGCGCTGCATTCTTCCTAAGTCGCCCATTCCATCAAAATCTCGAGTGCGAACATATTTAAGCGCTTGAATGCCATTAAGAGTATGGACGCCGGCAGAGAGAATGAGATGGCTCTTCGGGTCATTTATGTTTTGTTTGGTACAAACTTGGATTCCGCCGAGAGCATCCACTATGTGTGCGAATCCAGCGAAGTTGATTTCTACGTAATGGTCAATTCTCAAATTAGTGATTGATTCGACAACCCGAATTAACAAGGGAGCACCGCCCCAAGCAAAAGCCGAGTTAAGTTTGGCTTGCTGGGCTGGAATTGTTTTTCCGTCGGTGCCTACTCGTTGGGGGATTGTGACCAAGGTATCGCGAGGCAAGGAGACAATTACTGCCTTGTCGCGAGCCTTGCTTATATGTACGAGCAACATGGTGTCTGAACGTGCGCCGGCAGCAGATTTCGTACTTCCTACCCGCAGTAGTTTAAGTTCGGCGGGTGTAAGACCTTCACGAGTATCCGAGCCGACCAGCAGGTAGTTCACTGCTGAAGAGGCTTTAACTGGACGCGAGGATATCCCCGCAAAGGCGTCCACTCGCTTGATGGAACTAGTGACTTGGCCGAGCCCAAACCAGGCAGAAGCAGATACCAGCACTACCCCGACAGATAAAGAAGTTACTATTCGGATTAGGCGCGTGGATTTCACTAGGAGAGTGTACTTGGACGGCATTGACATTTCGGACGGAGTCTCCGTTGTTCTTCCAGTTCTTAATGAAGAGTTTTATCTCCAAGATGCCGTAAATGCCATATTTTCTCAGGATTTTCTCGGTCCGATGGAAATTATTCTTGCCCTCGGGCCATCCGAGGATCGTACGGATGTTATTGCTGAGGAACTTCACGCGAAAGACCCACGCGTCATTCTCGTGGAAAATCCCAGTGGGCGGACTGCGGCGGGCTTGAATCTTGCGATTAGCAAATCTCGTTATTCCATCATCGTGCGGGTTGACGGTCATGCTCAGATTCCTAAAAATTACGTTTCTTTAGCTGTGGAAATCCTGCATGTGACAGGCGCAGTGAATGTCGGCGGAATGATGGCGGCGCAAGGAGTCACTCCATTTGAGCGAGCAGTGGCGCGCGCCATGCGCAGTTCACTTGGAGTGGGCGCTTCACGCTTTCATACAGGGGGAGCGGCGGGTTCGGTCGATACCGTGTATTTAGGGGTCTTCCAAAAAAGTGCACTTCTTGCGATTGGAGGATTTGATGAACATTTCACCCGTGCCCAAGATTGGGAGTTGAACTATCGCTTGCGTAGCGCAGGTGGGATTGTGTATTTCGATCCTCGGCTGCATGTGACCTACCGGCCCCGTCGGAGTTTTAAAGCCCTAGCAAAACAATATTTTGAATATGGGCGTTGGCGCCGGGTTGTAACGCGCAGGCATCAAGGCACTGTGAACTTGAGATATCTGGCCCCTCCTTTTGCGTTGCTCGGAACGCTTGTCTCTCTTATTGCAGGATTGGCCATTTCACCGATTTTCTTTGCTCCAGCAATGATTTATTTGATTTTCTTGGTTTCGGCCTCTATAGCACTTGGAGAAAGTCTGGGCGAATCGATGCGATTACCTGCGATTCTCTTGACTATGCAGATGTCTTGGGGCGCGGGATTTTTAACCTCACCGCGGACTTTGGCCTCTTCTCGCAATTGACTCGCGTGGCTTACGGTAGCCTGATGCAGTGGAAAAAGTGAAGCCAACTGAAGTTTATCTGCCTTTTCGAGCCGGGTTGCCGCCGCTGGGTAAGTATTGGCGCTCTCTCTGGGTGCGGCGGGCTTTTATTGCCGAATACTCGCGCTCAGATTTACATGAACAGCATTTCGACTCAGTCTTTGGCCAGGTTTGGTTGGTCCTTAACCCGCTACTTCTATCGGGTGTGTATTTCCTCCTTATTGTCATCATTGGTGGCCATAGCGACAAAATGCACTATGGCCACTTAACCGCCTGTCTTTTCCTCTTCTATTTCATTTCAAATACCCTGACCTCCGGCGTGAAAACCATAACAACTGGGCAAAAACTCATCCTTAACACCGCCTTCCCGCGCATTATGCTGCCAGTATCTGCTGCAATCATTGGGTTATTCAAATTCCTGCCAACGATCCTTGTTTTCATGGTGATTCGCACGCTTCTAGGATTTCCTTTTGGCTTTGCCATGCTCTGGGCTATTCCTGTCGTCGCGATCACCATGATTCTCGCGTTGGGGCTTTCAATCCTCGTATCTACCATCAACGTGTATTTCCGCGATATTCAAAGTTTCCTACCGTATTTCAATCGAACTTGGCTCTACCTCTCGCCGGTCCTTTATGAGGCTTCAGCGCTCAAGCCGAACTTAAGAAAATTCGCCGCGTTCAATCCGCTTTTCCCTCTGATGGATTCGTGGTCCAAAGCGATGGTCCATGCGCAAGCACCGGACATGATGAACATGCTTAAGGCCCTGGCTTGGGCGCTAGTCATATTCGCGCTGGGGACTTATTACTTCTTATCAAGGGAGCGCGATTTTGCTGTCCGAGTCTGAAACCTTGCATAAGAGCGGCGACATCGCTATATCGGTCCAGCATTTAGGACTTACCTACACAACGACAATTGACCGACGTCCCACTTTGAAAGCTCGGTTGCGGTCGGTCGGCCGGGGCACGAAGCACACTCGGGTCGTGCGAGCACTTGATGACATCATGATGGACGTTCCATACGGATCAGTACTTGGTGTGGTGGGAGCAAACGGAGCTGGTAAATCAACTTTAATGCGAGTGATTTCCGGAATTTTGCCTCCCTCCCAGGGCCGAGTAGAAGTTTATGGAAAGGTAAGCACTTTGTTGGCTCTAGGTGTGGGGTTCAATCCATCCTTGTCTGGGCGCGAAAACGTCGAACTCGGTGGCCTGGCGGCTGGGATGTCGCGCAGGGAAATCGCAGACCGGTTCGAGGAGATTGCAGATTTTTCCGAATTAGGAGACGCAATTGATGCTCCCATGCGCACATATTCCTCTGGCATGTTTGCTCGGCTAGGGTTTTCCGTCGCGGTAACAATGACCCCCGATATCTTGATCGTTGACGAGGCTCTGAGCGCGGGAGATGCGAAATTTAAAGAGAAAAGCTTGAAAAAGATGAAAGAGCTTCGGAGTGATGTCCGGGCTTTAGTTTTGGTGAGCCATGGTCTTGGCACCATCCGAGACATGTGCAACGAAGTCGCGTGGCTGCATCAAGGGAAGTTGATCCAACGTGGTGATCCCAACGAAGTCGTGAATGCTTATGAGAAATTCTTGAAAGTTGAAAAGAGCTCAGCAATTGATGAGGATGTTTAAACGAGCGGTAACATTCATACTGTTATTTCTTTTAATGACCACGTCAGCTGCTTTTGCTAGCCAAGAATTGCCGCAGACTTACACATTTCAAGGTTCAGGTTATGGCCACGGGGTTGGGATGAGCCAAGTTGGTGCGCTGGGACAGGCATTGGCTGGTGACACGGCAACGGCCATACTTCAGTACTACTACACGGGCGTGACAATTGCCCCGGTGGAAGACGACCAATTGTTGCGGGTTAATATCGGCCATCTGCTTACTACTTTCTCGCTTAAGACTGACACCAAGCTTGGCCAAATGGAATTATTTAACGGTGATTTAAAAGAAAGTACAGATTCCATCGCCATCCAGAGTATTCCGGCTAAGGCAAACTTGAATTTTACTTTGTTGGGAAATGCGATCTTTCCGAGCGTGACTTCAACGGGTGGCCTCACTCAGACTCTACCTAGTGGAAAGATGTGGACGATACGTTGGACCGGAACGCGATACATGCCCGGTGCACCGGCGGTTCTCTCCGCTAAGACAGCGAATATTTCTACGAGATACCGCTATGGCGAAATACAGGTGAAGTTAGTTAAGGCAGCGGTTCTTGGATACCGCATAGAGGCGACGAACACCGTGCGGCTTCACGATGAGTATCTCTGGGGGATTGGCGAGATGCCTTCATCTTGGCCTTTGGAAGCTTTGCGCGCACAAGCAATTGCCTCACGGAGCTATGCGTTGAATAAAGTCGGAAAGTACAAGTCCAGTTGTGATTGTGATATTTATGGCTCTTCGCAAGATCAAGCTTTTGTTGGCTATTACAAAGAGATAGAACCACGATATGGCCAATTCTGGAAAGCAGCCGTTATATCCACCGCTGTGGACCAGACCTCGGGTCTGGCAATTCTCTATAAAAATGCCCCCATCGCCGCCTATTATTTTTCCTCCTCTGGGGGCAATACCGCAGCTGCAATTGATGCGTGGGGAACTGCGCTGCCTTACGCAGTTAGTGTCCCTGATCCATGGAGTTTGGATTCGCATCTAAATTCAAAGTATGCCCACTGGGAGCGTTCCATTTCAGAGAGTGCTATCGATAGTGCTTTTGGGTTACCAGATATTCTTTCACTACAGATTGTCTATAGAAATGCGAGTGGATCGGTTGGCAAAATTATCGCAACCTCTAGCAACGACAAGAAAATTTCGCTCATGGGAGAGACCTTCCGTAGCCGCGTGAATTTACCCTCTGCCTGGTTTGATGTGGCAGTCTCCCAGATGAGTCCAGCCAGCCCTTCGCCCACCCCTACTTCAACGCCAACAGCCACGCCAGCTGTGACACCGACACCTTCGCTCACTCCGAATATCTCCCCTACGCCAGTGGCTTTACCGGCACCTACGCTTACTCCTGCACCACACTTTCGCGGTCTAAGAGGGATTAGATATCTCTGACTAATTGGAATGCAAAACAGCGTTAAGTCCACCCCAAGTTCCAGTACGAAGCAGCACCTCAAGGCAGCCATCGATGGAATTTCGACGAAAGAGCAGATTGCTAGCGCCAGAGAGCGTGGTGGCTTTTACTATTTCTCCGTCCGGCAATCGAACTTTGCTTGCTGCCGTAATGTAGGTCCCGGATTCAATGACGCAATTGTTTCCGAGAGAAATGCCCAACCCAGAGTTTGCGCCGAGCAAACATTTCTCGCCTATGGAAATTATCTCTTTCCCACCCCCGCTGAGTGTGCCCATGATTGATGCACCACCGCCGATATCTGAACCGTCACCTACGACAACACCGGAAGATATGCGGCCCTCCACCATCGACTTCCCGAGGGTCCCCGCATTGAAATTCACAAAACCTTCATGCATCACTGTGGTGCCCTCTGCCAGGTGAGCTCCGAGACGAACCCGATCGGCATCGGCGATTCGTACGCCACTGGGAATTACGTAATCGACCATACGGGGGAATTTATCCACTCCAAAAACAGTGACGTGCCCATATCTGGCCTTGAGTCGTGCCCGAGTTTCTTCAAAACCTTCTACCGCGCACGGCCCGAATGACGTCCAGACTACATTATTGAGGAGCCCGAAAAGTCCTTCGAGGGATAGTCCATGCGGAGCTACTAAGCGGTGTGAGAGGAGATGGAGGCGAAGGTAGGCATCGCTGGGATCATTGGGTGCAGAGGCTAGGTTAATTGTGAGGGAGACCAATTTTCGATCTACCTGGCGCTCGTAGTCGTTGCCTAGAAACTCGCTCAGAGAGGCAGGTGCACTCTTTGCCTGCCCTAAAACTGGATGGGGAAACCAGGTGTCAAGGACTGTACCGTCGGATGTGACCGTTGCTATTCCGTGTCCTGATGCAGATCCGGTCTCCTGAGGCGACATGGTCAAAGGGTAGCCTCTATTCTTCACGGATGCGCATTGCTGTTTTCTGCTCATCATCACCATCCATTGATGGCAAATACATTGAACTTGCTCACGATCTTGGCAACGCCATCGGATCGCGCCAATGGGATTTAGTTTCTGGCGGAGGGCATATCTCCATGATGGGAGCCGTGGCGCGGGGAGTCCGCGCCAGCGGGGGGCGAACTATTGGGGTCATTCCTCAGTCACTTGTTGACATTGAGTTTGCCGATAGAGAAAGTGATGAACTGCACGTAGTGAACTCTATGCGCGAACGTAAGGCACTCATGGAGGAGAAGTCGGATGCATTCATTGCACTTCCTGGTGGCATTGGAACGTTGGAAGAGTTACTCGAAATTTGGGTGGGGCGATTTCTGCGCTTTCATGACAAGCCTGTCATCGTTCTAGATCCGTATGACCTTTATGCCCCCCTCCGCTACCTCATAGATCATTTGGAGGCTGAAGGATTTGTAAAGCTCGGTCAACGTGAACTTCTTCGTTGGTGTAGCACGATTGATGAGGCCTTAGCCGAGTGCAATGACAAGCCCAGTTATGGCAAAGAGAGCGGGTAGCCTTACCGCTATGACGGTGGAGACCCTGGCGCAATTTCTTGCCAGCTTGCCAGAGGAGGAGCGGATCATCCTGACCTTGCACTACGTCAAGGCCATTTCGCCAGAGACGATTGCCACCATGCTCAACGTCCCAGAGCGAGCGGTGGCGCACGTCATCGCTCTTGGTCGAGCCCGGCTCACCTCACGCTTGAATTTGTAGGTTTTTGACCCTCTAATTCCCCAATTTCATGGTTGGGAGGTAAGTGCGAGATACTTCTCTCTCATTCGCCAGCAGGTGTGGGCTTAAGTCCTTGACGGGCTAGGCGTGCGGGAAAGTCTGAAAGGGAGTCCGGAATATGGCAGCCATGAAACCTCGAACTGGTGACGGACCCATGGAAGTCACGAAAGAGGCACGCAGTTTGGTCATGCGCATCCCCCTCGAAGGCGGCGGGCGGTTGGTCGTCGAACTCAATGGCGAAGAGGCATCGAACCTAGGTAACGCTCTTCACGCAGCCGCGTTGCTCTTAGTTAAAAAATAATCATTCCCTCTGCGCTAACGTGAGCGCTATGTTATTTCCTTTGCTGGTACCACGTCCGCTTGATCTCACCTCCGTTTTAGACTCAGATGCAATTGCGATTGGTTTTCGCAAGAATGAATCCGGT
>Ga0307375_10003529_pt1 | contig 15351 bp, 12 predicted proteins | sample TR1MG_FD_202531 | JGI IMG/M metagenome (GOLD analysis project Ga0307375, IMG submission 202531) | Soil microbial communities from Risofladan, Vaasa, Finland - TR-1 | ecosystem: Environmental > Terrestrial > Soil > Coastal area > Acid sulfate soil | place: Finland: Risofladan, Vaasa | collected...
CGGATGCACAATGATCGCCGCCTCAGGATACTGCTGTTTCAGTTCCGCCAGCGCCTCGGCGCGAAACTCATCATGCACGATGCAGCTTCCTTGCCAGAGCAGCATGTCTGCCCCGGTATTTTCCTGGATATAGCGCCCCAGGTGCCGATCCGGCGCCCACAGTATTTTTTGCCCCTGATCCTGCAGGTGGCCGACGATCTCCAGTGCGTTCGAACTCGTGACCACCCAGTCGGCCCGGGCTTTTACCGCAGCGGATGTATTCGCATAAACCACTACCGTACGATCGGGATGCGCATCGCAGAATGCCGCAAATTCATCGGCCGGGCACCCCAGATCCAGTGAACACTCCGCTTTAAGCTCCGGCATGATGACGCGCTTTTCAGGACTCAGGATTTTGGCGGTCTCACCCATGAAACGCACGCCGCACACCACCAGGGTCTGGGCCGAATTCTCTGCCCCGAACGCCGCCATATCGAGGGAGTCCGACACCCGCCCCCCCGTTTCGTCGGCCAAACGCTGCAAAGCGGCATCCACATAATAATGAACCACCATTACCGCGTTCTGCTCGACGAGCTTTGCCTTGATTCGGGCAATCACATCCGCTTCGTCCTGCGGCGCAATGAACGCAGGCAACTCGGCCGTGGTAGCCAGCCGGTTGATAAGTTGCTCCTGCGCGGAGGGCACGGTAACGGCCGCATCCGGCCGAGCGGGAGATTCGATGTTCATGGCGAATTCCTCTGAAAGTAAGACATATAATGGCGTGGCAGTATGCGCAACTCGGCGTAACCAGTCGCATCCAGCACACAGGCATTAGATTATAACTCGTACGGGAACGACGCACCGTTCAACGGAATGAAACAGATACCCCCGTATACGCCTGAGAGCTATTGACTCACTCTGCCGGCGTCGAGACCGACTTTTGAGGGAAGAGATACAAAGCGTGGGTGCTCCATTCGCCAGCACCGCAACACGGCAGGTCGCCCTCAAAATGTCGCCCCATACGAGAAGGCTTACGGGGGTTAACCAGGGGCTCCCTGACAGACGGATAACAACCGGCCCCGGCGACCGCTCATCCGTTATTATCAACCGCTTGGTGTTTCGAGCCTAGCCACCTCAATCCGCGTATGATTCGATGAACGCACTAAAAAGGATAGCCAGGCATGAACCGCACCGAGCGCACAATTCAACCGACACCCCGAAACCCTCAAATAAAGGGCACCGCAACGCATACCCGCCGGCGGTCGCAGGGCTTTACACTCATCGAACTGATGGTCACCCTGACCGTCGCCGTGATCCTGATTGCCATCGCAATCCCCAGCTTCAACTACCTCACGGTATCCAGCAAGCTCACAACCGTTTCCAATGGGCTGGTCACCGCACTCAATACAGCCCGGCTTGAAGCGATCAAGCGGAACAACCTCGTTACCGTATGTAGCGACACCGGCAATGGAGCAGACACGCTCGGCACTGCCTGCGGAACCCAGGCTGGCGCTGTCTATGCCACATTGCCCGATGGCACCGCGACTCTGGTCAGTGCCGGCATCGTGGGCATCACCCCCCCCGTATCCATTCAAAACCTCACTCGGCTCAACTTCTCAGGCCTGGGGCTGGGTGAGGCAGTCGGGGCCAATGCGCCTTATAGCGGCCTCGTTGCTGACATTTATACAGGCCAGATCTCATCGAACAACCATCGCTGTGTGTATATCACCACAGGGTCCGTGGTTTCATCCTGCACAGATTCCGTCACTTGCGGAGGAATAAATCCCAATGCGACCTGCAAATAAATTCTCGTCCATCCAATCTCAAAGCACGAGACAAGCAGGGGTGGGGCTCATTGAAGTGCTCATTGCCGTTCTGGTCCTGTCCATCGGCTTCTTGGGCATGGCTGCGCTCCAGGCAAAATCGCTCTCAACCAACAACAGTGCGATGAGTCGATCTATGGCCACCATTGCCAGCTACTCCATTCTGGATGCCATGCGCGCGGACCGAACCAATGCACTGGGCGCCGCCTACAACGGCCCCGTAACCGCGAACAACTGCCCAACGGCAACGGCCACGAACTCGCTGGCAAAAACACAACTTGACGCTTGGTGCAGCCAACTGGCTCAGAACCTGGGGCCACTCGCAACGACCACGGGGACCGTCAACTGCTCAGGCACTGGAGACTGCACGATCACGATCCAGTTTGACGACAGCCGCGCTGGTACGGGTGGATCAAACACACAACAAGTCATCACCAAGGCCATGCTATGAGTCAGGCACACAACAAAGCGCACAATAATCGGCGGCAACACGGCTTCACACTGGTCGAGCTGATGGTGGCCATGGTGCTGGGCCTGGTCGTAATCGGTGGCGTGGTCAGTGTTTTCCTGTCCAACCAACAGTCCTATCGCACCAACCAGGCACTGGGTGAGGTTCAGGACAATTCCCGCATTGCTTTCGAACTGATGGCACGCGATATTCGTGATGCTGGCCTGACTGGTTGCGGCAACACAGACCGAGTCGCTAACGTACTAAATGCCAGCCCAAATGGCACAGGCACGCAGGAATGGTGGGCCAACTGGGGCAATGCGGTCATCGGGTACGACAACGGCGTTACTGATCCCGCAGTAACCACTGGCACGAATGCCGGCCAACGAGTATCTACGACCGATTCGATTGAGCTGATTGGTGCGGAAGGCACGGGGCTTAGTGTTCAGGCTCCCAGTGCAAATGCGGCAAACTTCAAACTTAACGAACCCACGTCCAGTCTACAATCAGGCGATATTATTATCGTTTGCGACCCGGATCATGCCGCCATCGTGCAAATTACCAACTACACCAATAGCAATGTGACCATCGTACATAACTCCGGTAATGGCTCAGGGACACCGGGCAACTGCTCCAAGGGGCTGGGGTTTCCGACTGACTGCTCATCGGCGAACGGAAATGCATACCCGTTTGGGGAGAACTCTCAAATCGCCCAACTTGCGGCATCGGATTGGTATATCGGCTATAACTCGGTTGGCGGACGTTCGCTCTATCGAGTAGTTCTAGCCAACTCAGGCGGAGTTTCTGCGCCTTCTGCGCCACAAGAAATGGTGCGAAATATCAACGATATGCAGATCACATACCACCAAAACACCGTCGGCTATGCCCATATCAACACGTTCGAGCCAGCATCAAACATTACCAACTGGAGTGATGTCGATGCCGTCCAGGTCAAACTAACACTGCAAAGCGAAAACCAGCGGGCCGGGACAGACGTGCAGCCCATTCAGCGCATCTTTACCACAACAACCACGTTGAGAAACAGGGTAGATTGACATGAAGTATTTAACTGAAAGTAAACTTCAAATACAACAACCCTTGAGCACTGGAAGACTGGTGCCGAAAGCGACAACAAGCGTTCAAAATTTGAACACTGTATTGCCTCATACCAACCGACAGCAGGGCGTCGCGCTGGTGGTCGCGCTGGTTTTGCTGGTTCTCGTAACGCTGGTCGGCTTGGCAGCAATTCGCGGCACGACGAGTCAGCAGCGAATGACCTCAAATTTTTACGATCGGGAAACCGCCTTTCAAGGAGCGGAAGCGGCGCTGCGGTCGGGGGAGGCCATTATTGCCGCCAACCCCGCGGCTGCTTTCATTCGTGATTGCTCACCCACCGGCGGCAATGCCTGTCTTGCAAATCCTTACACTGACCCCAATCTGCCCACAGGCTCAATTCAAACGGTTGCAACGGGCACAGGCTTTGGGCAATTTACTGTCGGCACAGTTGCGGCTGGCCAACCGCAGTTCGTGGTTGAGAATATGGGTACGTTTGCAGATCCCAATTTAAACCCGAATTCAATCATCACGTCCAACTCCTTGCAATACGACGAGGGCGTTGGTAGCGGGGGTAGTCCCGCATCATCGACGAACAGTACCTATTACCGTATTACTGCGCGAAGCGGCGATCAATCAACTATTGGTGATCGCGCCATCGTTTTTTTGCAAGCCCTGTACAAACAGTAAGCGGCCCCTGGAGATCAATGCGATGAATACCATTAATAATCTGAAATCTGGACAGCCAAAACTGGATCGCACCCAGGGCATAAAAATCTGGCCCGCAATTGCCGCAGGCATTATCTTGAGCCTCTCTGTGCTCGGGCAAACGGCGGAGGCTGCCGTTCCCATTGATCAAGTTCCGCTGACTTTGAGCAATAATGTGCCAGGCAATCTGGTTTTGACGCCCTCCGTTGAATGGCCGACCGTCATGAGCATGGCAAATTTGGGCGGCTTCTCCTCCAGCACCGTCTATGGTGGATATTTCGATCCAAACAAATGCTATACCTACAGCGGCTCGGGAATTCCCACAAGCACCCCTGCGCCGCAAATGGCAGAACCCAAAACTGATGACCAGTATTTTGTGCCAGTGAATGTCAGCTCAACTGCTCCAGCAACCTGTTCCGGGCAATGGAGCGGCAACTATTTGAACTGGGCGGCCACGCAAACCATTGATACATTTCGATCCGTCATGACCGGCGGTTACCGTGTCATCGATACCGCATCCACAACCGTTTTGGAAAAAGCCCGTCATACAGGTCAGACTGGAACGGGGGCTTTAAACATTAGTAATAGTGCCGCCACGGTGGGTGCTGCCACCCCCTCCAGTTATAAATATTTTTCAACGAAATTATCAGGACTTGGAAACAAAATGTATTTTGTTTCCGACAATACCGGAACCTATAAAACCGGCAATGGCAATAATGGTAATAGCTACACTTTGCAACAACTTTTGAACAACCCAACCAATGCGGCCAGCAACAATAAAACCGGGGCGATTAATGGGGTAATCCCCTACACCGGGCAGACAATTGAAGCTGACTATGTCTACTCAGTAAATATTGATGTCCAAGTATGCAAATCCGGACTAACGGAATCGAATTGCGTCAAATATGGTTCAAATTACAAACCAGAGGGTTTGATTCAAAAGTACTCAAAAACGTTTACATATAGTGTTTTTGGCTATCTGAATATATCTAATGAATTGCAGGATGGCGCTGCTTTGCGTGCCCAGCAAGGTTTTGTTGGACCGTATACCTACGACCCAATCAATGGCATACAAGTAAATAATAATGAGGAGTGGGACCCCTCAACAGGTGTGCTCATTCAAAACCCCAATCCAATAGATGCCTCCAATACAACTGGTGCAACCATTTTAGACAGTGGCGTGATCAACTACATCAACAAATTTGGTGAAATGAATTCGGGCAACGACAAGAGCCACGATCCGGTCAGTGAAATGTATTATGCGGCAATCCGTTACCTCAAACATCAGGGCCCTGTAGCAAGCTATTCAAACATCACTACCTATGCCGAAGGAACGGCCTACCATATGGCCGATGGTTTTCCAATTATTACCTCATGGAATGATCCAATGAAGTATGCATGCCAGAAGAATTTCATTCTGGGCATCGGGGATGCGAACACCTGGGATGATAAAAATCTACCAGGAAATACTGCCAGCACAACAAATGAACCGCCTGTTCCCGCTGAAGTTAGTGCGGACAGTACCGTCAATGTTGCCACTGCCACCCAAAGGGTTGCAACAATTGAGGGCATCACCATCCCAACACCATTTACCGGTCGCAACAATTCTGCTTATATTGCAGGTCTTGCCTACGACTCCCACACCAAAGATATGCGCCCCGACTTAACGGGCACCCAAACTGCATCCACCTACTGGGTGGATGTAGAAGAGAACCAGGTGCTGCTCCCCATAAACAAAAATCAGTATCAACTGGCGGCAAAATATGGTGGATTCACGGTTCCCAGCGGCTTTAATCCTTACACCTATACAGGCCCAATGCCCAAGTCTTGGTGGTCGACAAGTGGAGACATCCTAACCACGAGCGGTATCAACGAATCAAGACCAGATAATTTCTTTGAAGGCGGCAATGCAACATCGATGAGAAGTGGTCTTAATGCGGCCTTTTCGGCAATCGCCAGCCAAAATCAAGGAAGTGTCTCCTCATTCGCGGTGAACTCGTCCTCCCTACAAACGGGCTCCACCTTTTATCAGGGCGGCTATAAAGAAGGCGCATGGTCTGGCTCACTAAAAGCCACCTCGATAGATCCAAATACGTACGCGCTCACATCACTTTGGGATGCCGCATCGGTGATTCCTGCTTACGCGAGTCGTAAGGTTTACACGCTTATCGGGGGAGCATACAAGGCATTCAACGCTACGAATGTGACAGGCAATGGCTGGACCACGAACGTGGTCAACTATGTACTGGGCCAAAAAACCTATGAAATCCAGAACGGAGGGCCTTATCGAAATCGCACCACGGCGTTAGGTGATATCGTTGATTCCCAGCCCATTTATGTGGGCACGCCAAACACGGCGACCTTTGCAGGCCAGACATTTACAGGTTCAAGCACCTTTAACAATTTTGCGACCAGCGGAACGGCCAGCACCAGAGCGCCGACCGTTTATGTGGCCGCCAATGACGGCATGCTGCATGGATTTGACGCCGCCACGGGTATTGAATCCTATGCCTACATGCCAGGAGCGGTCGAGTCTGCCAGCACCAATCCTTCAATTTTAGCGCAAGCCAACTATGGCTCCGGAGTTAACCCACATCAGTATTTTAATGATGGCTTGCTCACAACAGCGGATGTGTATTACTCCGGTAACTGGCATACCGTTCTTGTGGGCACAACGGGCCGAGGAGTTGCTAAAGCGATCTATGCATTGGATGTTACTGATCCGACAAATGTGCAGTTTTTATGGGAAAAATCGGCGGCAAGCAGTAGCTATATCGGCCAAATCACAGGAAGACCCATCATTGCGAATACTGCCAATGGATGGGTTGTCCTGATTGGTAACGGATACAATAGTACGACTGGTGCTTCAGCCCTTTTAAGCATTGCTCTTGATGGATCATCGAATCCATCTGTCAACGTTTATACGGCGGATGCGGGCCCGGATAATGGTCTGTCCACCCCAACCGTTTTAATTTCGAACGCTTCCACGGGGATTGCAACCACCGCTTATGCGGGCGACTTGTTGGGCAATGTTTGGGCCTTTGATCTTAGTAGCGCCAGTGGTGCGGGTACCCGTGTATATACAACTCCGGTAGATGCCTTCGGGAATCATCAGCCCATCACTTCTGCTCTGTTGCTTGGCAAGGATCCATCGACGGGTCATCTTTGGTTATTTTTCGGCACCGGGAAGTATCTAAGCACGACGGATCTAACAAATAAACAGACCCAAAGCTGGTATGGATTGATTGTGGATGGCACCCTGCCAATCGCACAATCCAGCTTGTTTCAGCGATCCATTGCTGCTGAAACCACTGGTTCCGCGGGTAATCCGTCGGCAACACCACCGGTGCCCGCGACTAATCCAGCCAGAGCGATCAGCACAGGAACAGCCGCTGATCTGTCCGGAAAGTCAGGCTGGTATATTGACCTACTGAAACCACCAAGCAGCCTAGCGGAAGGCGAACGGATGCTGGTTGGCAACCAATTCAAGAACGGACTGTTGATCGGCACCACGCTGATTCCAGATACCAGTGATCCGTGTGCGCCGAGTGGTCGCGGATGGGTGATGGCCGTTCAACCATTCACTGGACTCAATCCAACGAGCGATTTTTTTGACATGAACAATGACGGTACATTTAATAGCGCTGATCAAATTAGTGTGAATGGAACGCTGGTTCCATCCGCCGGCATTAGCTTTTCATCCCTCACAGGTTCAGCGACATTCATGGGATCTGCCATGTTGAATAATTTGAATGGAACACCTGATATTCGAAAAGTTCAATCTCAGCCAAGCACACCGAGCCGAGTTTCTTGGCGCGAACTCATAAATCAATAATAAGGGGTCAAGGATGCAGTTCATGGAAACAATCAGAGTACCCAGCCATCGGCGCGGTAAAGGAACATCAGGCGGTTTCACCTTAATAGAGTTGATGGTTGTAGCGGCCATCATTGCCATCATCGCCGCGATCGCGTACCCGTCCTACATCAACAGCGTGGTGAAATCCAAACGCGCTGCGGCAGAAGGGTGTCTCTCGGAGCACGCCAATTACATGGAGCGGTATTACACGACTAACCTGCGCTACGATCAGGATTCTAGTGGCGTGGCAATTGGAAATCTCCCCGCCCTGGGCTGCGATACGGATGGTGGAATGGCCAACAACTACGCGTTCTCGTTCGCTGTAGCGCCAACCGCCTCTACCTACAAAATCCAGGCCGTGCCTCTTGGCGCGCAGCATTCGCGCGACACGCAGTGCGGCACCTTGAGCGTGGATCAAACCGGCGCACGTTTGCCCACTACGGCCGGTTGCTGGTAAATCGGGCGCGCTATGTGCTTATGCCCCAAAACGGGAAACGGTGCAGAGGGATATACCCCTCAGCCTGTAGTTTTGGCCATGAGCCCCTAGAACAAGAAGAAAGCGGGCATGTTGTGAAACATGAGAGGGAACGGAGGTCGCAATCACGTTGCGCCGCCTGCCGGATTGCCGTCTACGAAATGACAAGCGGGTTCCCTACCGGAACTCGCAGCATCACCAGGGAGGGTGATCATCATGACGTATTTCAACGACTCAAACCCCCAGAAGGGTCAATACATCATTGGCCCGCCCGGCTTGGGTTGGGATAAATCCGGATTCACTGCCATTGAGCTCATGATCACCCTGACCATTAGCATGGTGCTCATCGGCATTGCGATACCGGCCTTCATGAAGATGTCTGCTCAAAACCAACTGGCGACATCGGCCAATCATTTCAACCGGGCGCTCACCTTTGCGCGACAAGCCTCCGTCAGTTTCAATACCCCGGTAACCTTGTGCGCCGGTAATGCCTCGGGCTGCTTTGCCACATCGAGCTGGAACTGGGCAAAAGGCTGGCTGGCGTTTATCGACCGCGATCACGATGGCACGCTGGATATGGGTGAGCGCGTCCTGCAAACGGGGAAGCCCTTTGGCGGCGACGTGATAATTGCCGGCAACTCACCCTTCAAAAAACCAATCGTATTCATGCCCATGGGTCAGGCCGAACGGGTGTCCGGGGCATTTGCCGCCGGGCGGCTTCGCGTTTGTGTACCCAGCCCGATCGAGAACAACGCCCGTGATCTCGTGCTCTCCATCACGGGCCGGGTGCGTGTTGAACGGGTTGATCTGCAAGGTGACTGCACGCCACCCTGAACCCGGCACCCCATTTTCATTTCACCGTACACATTCACGCATTAAAACAATTCTTTCCCGACCGGGCCAAAACTGCCAGCGAACACGTACCGCGCGCCCGATAGCTGCATTGGCTGCTACAATAAAAGCCATTTTCATCGCCACTGCAGTGACCCGATCCCGTGACTGATTACAAATCAACCCTGAATCTGCCCGACACCCCCTTCCCGATGCGCGGCAACCTGCCCCAGCGGGAACCGGAGCGCCTGGCGCAATGGCAAACGAACCACCTCTATCACGCGATCCGCACGGCCAGCGCCGGGCGCCCCAAGTTCGTGCTGCATGATGGCCCACCCTATGCCAACGGCGATATTCACATCGGCCATGCCGTCAACAAGGTGCTGAAGGACATCATCGTCAAATCCAAGCAACTGGCTGGCTTCGATGCGCCCTATGTGCCGGGTTGGGATTGCCATGGGCTGCCGATCGAATTGATGGTCGAGCGCGAGCACGGCAAACCCGGCGTGAAGTTGGATGCAAAAGCCTTCCGCGCCGCCTGCCGCACCTATGCCGACACCCAGATCGAGCGGCAGAAAGCCGACTTCATCCGTCTGGGCGTGCTGGGTGACTGGGACAACCCATACAAGACCATGAATTTCGCCGCCGAGGCCGACATCGTGCGCGCCCTCGCGGGAATCATCGAACGCGGCCATCTGCATCGCGGCGAGAAGCCGGTGCACTGGTGCATTGACTGTGGTTCGGCACTGGCTGAAGCCGAGGTGGAGTATCAGGACAAGAAATCCGATCAGATCGACGTCGCCTTTGCCGTCGTTGACCCCACAGCCGTACATCGCGCCTTCGGCCTGAGTGACGCAGCGCCCGTATCGGTCGTCATCTGGACCACCACACCGTGGACCTTGCCCGCCAATCAGGCGGTCGCACTCAATCCCGAACTGGATTATGTGCTGGTCGAACTGGACGACGGCCGTCGTCTGATTCTGGCCGAGGGGCTACGCGAATCCGCCCTCGGTCGAATGAAGCTGGACGGCAATGTCTTGGGGACGACACCAGGATCGCAACTGGAAGGCGTGCATCTCCAGCACCCGTTTCTGGATCGTCAAGTCATGGTGATTCTGGGCGACCACGTCACGCTGGATGCGGGTACCGGCGCAGTGCACACAGCCCCGGCGCACGGTGATGACGACTTCAAGATCGGCCTTCGTTATGGCTTGGCCGTGGATAACCCTGTCGATGGCAGCGGCCTCTTCCTGCCCGACACGCCGCTCGTCGGCGGGTTGGCGCTCAAGGAGGGCGGAAACCTGATACTCGAGACTTTGCGCGAATCTGGCGCCCTGCTGGCGCACAGTCGCTTCACCCATAGCTACCCGCATTGCTGGCGCCACAAGACCCCGCTGATTTTCCGCGCGACCGGCCAGTGGTTCATCTCGATGACGCAAAACGGGCTGCGCGAACAGGCGATGACGGCGATCAAGGATGTTCAGTTCGTGCCGGAATGGGGCGAGCAACGCATTGCGGGCATGATCGAGAGTCGCCCGGACTGGTGTATCTCGCGCCAGCGCACCTGGGGCGTGCCCATGTGCCTGTTCATCGACAAACAGACCGGCCAGCCGCATCCCAACACCCCGGCATTGATGCAACAGGTTGCCGAACGCATTGCGCAAACGGGCATCGATGCCTGGTTCGACCTCAATCCAGCCGAATTGCTGGGCGATGAGGCCGACCGGTACGAAAAGGTCTCCGATACCCTGGATGTCTGGTTCGATTCCGGCGTGACGCATTGGTCGGTTCTCGCGCGCCGCCCTGAACTGACCTGGCCCGCCGATCTGTATCTGGAAGGATCGGATCAGCATCGTGGCTGGTTCCAATCCTCACTGCTCACGGCCGTGGCCCTCAAGGGAACCGCCCCTTATCGCGGGGTTCTGACGCACGGCTTCACGGTCGACGGACAGGGCCGCAAGATGTCCAAGTCGTTAGGCAATGTCATCGCACCGCAGAAGGTCATCGACAAGATGGGCGCGGATGTCCTGCGCCTGTGGGTCGCCTCGACCGACTTCTCCGGCGAGATGACGGTCTCCGACGAAATCCTGCAGCGGGCGGGCGATGCCTACCGCCGCATCCGCAATACCGCACGCTACTTGCTGTCGAATATCAATGACTTCGACCCGAACACCGACTGCGTGGCCGATGCCGACCTGCTGCCTCTGGATGCCTGGCTCCTCGATCATGCCGCGCAACTGCATCGCGACGTGCTGGCCGATTACGCCAACTACGATTTTCACAGCCTGATTGCCCGCGTACACCACTTCTGCTCGATCGAGTTGGGGGCGTTCTACCTCGACATCGTGAAAGACCGCATCTACACCGGCCAGAAAAACGCCCGCATGCGTCGCTCCGCACAAACGGTGATGTGGCGTGTGATCGAAACCCTGACCCGCTGGATCGCTCCGGTACTGTCCTTCACGGCCGATGAGTTGTGGGCCCATTTGCCCGTGCTCACCGAACCGCGCGCGCCGTCGGTGTTTCTGGCCACGTACACAGACGATCTGCATCCCGTACTGCGCGATGAGGACAGAGCCTTCTGGGCAACCCTCATCGCCCTGCGCGATGTGGTGAACCGCCACGCCGAAACGGCGCGTAACGAGAAGCGCATCAAGGGCAATCTTTCCGCCCGCGTCACCCTGTATATGGATCCGGGCCTACAGGCTTTTCTGGCGCCGATTACCGACGAGCTTCGGTTCGTGCTGATCGTATCCGAACTGGACTTCGCCGCGCTGGACGAAGCCCCCAGTGATCTGGCCCCCGAAGCACTGCCGAACGGCACCGAAGTCGCCGTGGCCATCGCATCCGCTGAAGCGCCCAAATGTGATCGATGCTGGCACCATCAGTCCGACGTGGGCAGCCATACCGCCCACCCGACCCTGTGTGGCCGGTGTATCGAAAATGTCGACGGTGCCGGTGAACAGCGGGTATGGGCATGAACGTGCCAGACCACAAACCCGGCATGCTGTACTGGCGCAACCTGAACTGGCTGTGGCTGTCGTTGATCGTGATCGGTGTCGATTTGGCTGCCAAATGGGCGGCCACCCAATACCTGAGCTATGCCACCCCGGAGGCCATCACTTCATTCTTCAACCTGACCCTGCTGCATAACCATGGGGCTGCCTTCTCGCTGCTGGCGCATGCCAGCGGCTGGCAGCGCTGGGGGTTCGTGGTGCTCGCGCTCCTGATCGCCGTGGGGTTACTAATCTGGCTATTGCGGATTCCCAGCGCGCAATCCGTCGGAACCAAACGGCGGGGGCTCGTCCTGATCAAACTCGCGATCGCATTGATCATCGGCGGCGCCTTGGGGAATCTGATCGATCGGGTGCAGATCGGCTATGTGGTCGATTTTCTGGATTTTCACGCCTTCGGTTATCACTGGCCCGCGTTCAACGTTGCCGATTCAGCCATCACCCTGGGGGTGGTTCTTCTGTTTATTGTTGAGCTGTTGCCTGCGAAATCCTCGCCGAGCACGCAACGGACCATGCCCTCATGAATCCTCCGAGCAACTCGACCTTGCCAACCATCCAGCGTGGAGTAGCGGTTCTACTCCATTATGAGATCCGGCTTCCCGATGATCGGATCGTGGACTCGACCTTCGGCGCCGAACCCTTCAGCTTTACCCTGGGCGATGGCAGTTTCGCGCCGATTCTGGAAGAATCGTTGATCGGCCTTCCGCTGTGCGAACACACCCGCATCCTGCTCACCCCGGAATTTGCCTTTGGCAGCCCCGATCCGTCGATGATCCACGAAATGCCGCGCGCGGATGTCCCGAATCATCTGTCGCTGGCGCTCGACGACGTGGTGGAATTTGATCTGCCGAACGGCGACGCCGTCGCGGGGACGATTCGCGCCATCAACGAAGATACCCTGCTCGTCGATTTCAATCATCCTCTGGCTGGCATGAACATCCAGCTTGTCGTCCATGTGTTGGCGATCGACGGCCAGGCCTGTGAGGAAAACCCGTGAAGATCCAGCTTGCCAACCCCCGTGGATTCTGTGCCGGCGTGGATCGGGCCGTCGAAATTGTCGAACGGGCACTCGATCTGTTCGGCGCACCGATTTTTGTGCGGCATGAAATCGTCCACAACCGCTATATCGTCGATAATCTGCGCACCAAGGGCGCGGTTTTCATCGAGGAATTAAACGAAGTACCGGATGACGCCACGCTGATTTTCTCGGCGCACGGGGTATCACGGGCGATCGAAGAAACTGCGGCGGCACGGGGCCTGCGGATTTTCGATGCCACCTGTCCCTTGGTCACCAAGGTGCATATGGAGGTGGAACGCCACGCCCGCGCGGGCAAGGATGTGATCCTGATCGGTCATGCCGGCCACCCCGAGGTTGAAGGCACCATGGGCCATTTCGACCCGAAATTCGGGGGGCATATCTACCTGATCGAGCGCATCGACGATGTCGCCCGTCTCAACCTCCCCGCAACCAAGGGATTGGCCTACTCGACCCAGACAACACTCTCGGTGGATGAAACCCAGGCAATTATCGCCGTCTTGCGCGCACGCTTTCCCCATATCGAAGGACCGCGCAAGGACGATATCTGTTATGCCACGCAAAATCGGCAGGATGCGGTGCGAGCCCTCTCGGAAGAATGCGATGTTGTGCTTGTCGTGGGCTCAAAAACCAGCTCCAACTCCAACCGGCTGCGCGAGATCGCCGAACAAGCGGGCATTGCCGCCTATCTGATCGACGGTGCGGAAGACATTGCCGAAGACTGGTTCGCGTCATGTACTCGCGTCGGCGTGACGGCCGGGGCTTCTGCGCCGGAAATCCTGGTGCAGCAGGTCATTGAGCATCTCAAGATTCGGTTTTCCGCCACCCTGGAAGAAAAGCCCCCACTCGTGGTCGAACACATGGTCTTCGCCGTTCCCAAAGCGCTCCGTGCTGAGGACGGCAGCAGCACTTAAGCACAACCGCCCGCCGCATGACTTGCCCTTACCAACTGACTGCTTGAGAGAACCACTACGATGAAGGGTTTCGCCTATGTCCTGAAGGGATTCGGCCTGATGTGGCGACCGGGGATTCGTCGGTTTACCCTGATTCCGCTGGCCATCAACATTATTCTCTTTGCTGGCGGCACCTGGGCAGCGTTGCACTACGCCCGCCAATGGCTCGACCACCTGATGCCGGCGTGGCTGAGTTTTCTGAACTGGCTGATCCTGCCCATCCTGTTCCTCAGCCTGATGCTGGTGGTTTTTTTCACCTTCACCCTGGTGGCAAATTTCATCGCCGCCCCGTTCAATGCGATTCTGGCGCAAAAACTCGAAACGCAATTGACCGGGCGGTCGCCCCCCGAAGACACCACGCCGCTGTGGGTGATGGTATTCAAGACACTTGCCGTCGAAACGCGTAAATTCCTGTATTTCGCCGTCCGCGCCATCCCGTTGCTGATTCTGTTCCTGATTCCGGTCCTGAATCTGGCTGCCCCATTCCTGTGGTTTGCGTTTTCCGCCTGGATGATGACCCTGCAGTACATCGATGCCCCGGCAGGCAATCATCTGGTTGAATTCCAGGAACAGCGCAAGGTGTTGCGCGGCATCCCGGTGACCAGTTTCGGCTTTGGCGCCACCATGACCGGCATGACGATGATTCCGATCCTGAATTTTCTCGCGCTGCCGGTTGGCGTCTGCGCGGCGACCTTGATGTGGGTAGAGCTGGGCCCGAAGGAACTTCATGCCCCGTCTGCTGCGGGACAATCGCAAGGCACTCAGCCGGATCAGCCGGCACAAATCACGCGTGATCCCCGTTAAATCGGGAACATGATGCCCAAATCGTTACCGCCCGGACTTTCCACCGCGTCCCGATGACCCAGCCGCCGGCTTGCGCCCCGCACCGGTTTTGGCGGCGGGTTTCGCCGCAGGCCGCGTGGAGAGGGCGCTTTTGCGACCATTGGATTTTACCGGCGTCTTGCCCGACGGTTTGGACGGTGTTTTGCCCGATATTTTGGCCGCAGGACGGGGTGCTGCTTTTGCCGTTTTGGCGGGACTGGTTGCACCGGGCCCTGATGATGCCTCCGCGCGTTCGCGGCGTTCGGCATTGGCTGCCGACTTGCGCTTCATCCCTGCAATTTGACGCTCTTCCTTCTTTTCCTTGAAGCGTTGCAGCGGTGTTCTCGTGTCAT
>Ga0307375_10003530_pt1 | contig 15351 bp, 17 predicted proteins | sample TR1MG_FD_202531 | JGI IMG/M metagenome (GOLD analysis project Ga0307375, IMG submission 202531) | Soil microbial communities from Risofladan, Vaasa, Finland - TR-1 | ecosystem: Environmental > Terrestrial > Soil > Coastal area > Acid sulfate soil | place: Finland: Risofladan, Vaasa | collected...
TGACCTTCAATTGGTTGTTGGAAGTAGAATGGTTCTCCAACCCCCGGAGCGTGTTGGTTAGTAACGGTAAATTTAGTTGAATACTTAAATCCCGGAGGAGCATCTACAACTTGTTGTGCTGAAATATAGTTTACCCCGCCTGAACTTAATGACGCATTCCACATGTCAGTAACATACCCAGCGGTAGTAGGAGTAACCGCAGTTCCACCATTCACCTGACTTACTGACATATCTCCGTTGATGATGCGGTTGCGGAAGGTAGCAGATGGAGGAATCCTAGCACTTACTGACTGCAAAGCTCTTATAGCCCTGTACACAAGCATAAACTCATTAAATGCCTTTGGATCATCTACTTGTTCAGGAGTAGTGGGTAAACCAACATCTATAGCATTATTAATATTAGCATTAACTGCCATAGCTATCTCCTACCGCCAAGTTGAGCAGTTAACTGTAATGCAGATAGACTGAAGGAGCCAAGTAACACTATTATATGATTCTGAGCTTCAGTACGCATACCATATCTACGCAACTTAGTTCCTAATTCAATTACTACTGGAGTGAGTGGTGCGGATAAATCTCTACCATTGTAACTTGGAATAGTTAGTAGATTAAAGTTAGTATTATCACTAGTTATTTCTTCTACCAGTAATTCCTCCAGCACCAGATTATAGTCACGAGTGCTTTGATACTTACCAAGCCACATTACACTATTCTGGTTATAGGAGGAATAATCTTCAGAGGCCAGCGATACTGTACCATCTATACCTAGGCATCCAATAATACGCCCAACTTGTGGTGGGTTACTTATATTAGTATTAGCACTGATATAACTCTGCGGACTAGCACTAGCATAGGTTTGACCTACTTCACTAGCAGCTGTATATGGAGATATAACTCCTTCAAGATTCACATCTATTTCAAATATACAAGTGTGGTCTATTGATATGCGGCCCCAGCGCTTAAGTACTGTGTCATAAACAAGAGCATCTGTATATATCTGCTGAGTACCAGCTATTGCTGTTACACCGAATGAGAGTATAGTATAGCGCGCACCAACTATAGTTATCCTATATGCCAGAACAGTATCTAGTACAGTAGATACAATCACATTATTTACAAAGTCATATGACTCATAGATACGTGCAGCAAGAAAGTCCATAGCTTCTGGGACTATAGTTGTACAACCTTGCTGAGTTACTTGTAATATACCTGCATAAGTAGCTGCTACATGGAAACCTAAATCCTGCCCTAGTGATACTTTACTGTAGTGGTTAATACCGCTAGAACCAGCAGCATTACGCATAAGCCAAGGGAATTGAGTATTATTACTGAAACTGGCGAGCACTATATTCTGCGTGGTATAGATTGCAAAACCACTAGTACTTAGCGGAACTATAACTACGATCTTACCTGACAGATCAGCAGGTATCTCTGAGCCAGCACCAGTAATAATACTAGGAGTGAAATCAAGCGGATTAACTGTGCTGTCCCAATATACTGTACCACTGGCATCCCACAGAAGCATATAGTTAACTGCTGCGGACATACCTAGTATATTAGCAGCAGTGATACCAATTAGAGTGGTGGCAGTAAGGGATACTCCAGTGATATTCACTGCATAGCAGCCAAAGTTAGCTAGATATAGATAGGTTATTCCATTAACTATACCATAGGTAACTGCATCACCGCCTGCCCAACTTGCAGGAGTTACATCTTGCCATAGAGGTGAGGCAGCAGTGAGCATATAAATTTTAGAGTTAAGTGCAACTCCTATTAGCGCTTTATTCTGCGACTGATCTATAGCTGTTATTTCTTGGGCGAAATTAAGATTAGGAGTAACAGGCGCTGCAACTAATTGCTTATATCCTACACTCTTATAACCATACTTAGTAGGTAATACATCCTGTAGATACATCACTTGTGGGTGAGATATAGGTGGACGATTATAGAGAGTGCTACCATCTGGGGCATCTTGCACAACAGTACGCGGCATCCACTTGGTTAGGAGTGGATACTCTGCTACATTAAGATCAGATAGGAACTTGATTTGAGGCATTAGGATATAACTCCTTAGAAATTATGCTGGTAATTTATACTTGCCTTACCATGACCTGCTTGAAACTTTAATTGATTCAATGAATCTTGCCATTGCATCATTAGTTGGTTAACTTTTAACCTGCTATCAAATTGACCGTCACCTAATGGGGCTGAATAATTAACTCCTCCACCACCTAAAAATAGTCCTATAGAGTGTGCAGTAATTGCTTCTATAGAATTAGCTGCTGACTGGGCAGGGTCTAATTGTTGCTGAGGAGTTTTAGTATAGGTAGGAGAACTATCTGTAGGTAACTGTAGATTTAATGGTAATTGAGCAGCATCTCCCATGATATAGTTATCTCCAGTTAGCCCATACGCATGATATAGTTAACACCTATAGATGCAGGAAGGTTAGCTGCACCCCCACTAGTAGGATTACCTGTGTTTTGAAGATATCCAACTGAGGTTGCATAACCTGAAGAAGTTGCAGCAGGGTATCCTGGCCAGTTGCTATTGGGCGAGCTCAAAATTCCGTTCGGGTGATCATGATTCAATACTACACCAACAGTACCTGCGCCAAGTGCTGTAACTATCTGCGCCCAAGTATAACCTGGGGGTATCCACGGCATACCGAATGTAGTAGCACCATCACCTGCACCGAATGGATAACCAAGTGCTGACATACAGGCATTAAGCACTGGATATGTAGCACGTGATATAACTTGTGCACCACCAGCAGCATTAAGTACCTGTGCCCAACCCACAGGAATACCTACACCGCCTACAAAGAAACCTTGCCTTACTTCACCTACATAACCTTGAATAGAACCTACATCAGCTTCCATCAGGAGTCTAAACTGTGTAGTAGTTACAGCTATAACTAATACTACTGAACCTGGAGTTATAGTAATCGTAGTACCACTTGCAACTCCATCTATTAGAAGATTAGCCCCAGCAGTAAATTGTGCTGCACTAGGGATAAGTAGTCTACGCACCATACCTGCCTGTAGTGCGGCCACGAACCCAGTAGCAAGTACTGTTCCGGTGTAGTTAATAAGTTGTGTGGGCTGATTAAAGATATCTGGTGTAGCACTAGATGCAAGAGTAGTTATTTCATGCAGCCAAGTCTTAAGAGTTCTAAATTCAGCCGCTGCTGTACTGCGATCAGTAGTATCTAGTGGATTAGTTGAATCATTAGCATTAGGTATATAACTCATATCTTATATCTCCGAGATTGTAAGCAGTGATAAATTACCATCATTACCATTTGGGCCTAGGAACATCTGAGCAAATCTAGCTGATTCATCACTCTTACCTACAGCTGCAAATACATAAGCAGCAGCTTCACATGAGATGAAGTCAGGATTTTGATCTGCTATCCAACTGTTATAACCTGTAGGTGTTACATCAGGAAATGCCCAGTATTGAACTTGAATCTGGTTAAGTATCTTGTCGCAGCGTAGTGTTGCTTGGCGTGCCATTTGATACCAGTAGTTTAATCTTTCGACACGATAATCATCCATGATATTATCATTATCATATTCATCAAATTTATACTCAGTACCTGTACGTATTGCATTATACTCTACAATATTAGATATTTTACGAATCAACGGATAAGTTGCTGCATCAGTTAAATCTAAGGTATAGCGAAAAGATAAGTCACTACCTTCAGTGATAACTGGAAGTGTTACAATAGCATTAGCTATATCATTCTTCCATAAGTCTGCAAGGTGATACTTGAGTGTAGCTCTACGAATAGCTAATGCAGTCTCAGCCACACGATCTAAGCGACCTGTGATAGTATATACATCTTGTACTAGCTGATTGTAGGAAGCTACACTCATAGTATATTACTCCTATTATTTAGTAGCAGAGCCGATACTGATCTTAATTCCACTAGTAGCTGGGGCAGAAGCTACACCGTTAGAATCAGAACCAGCTGCTCCTTCACTGATAGTGGTGCTATTAGCTACATTGAGTTTCTCCAGAGAACTGGAACCTGCGTCATTACTCTTAACTACTGAGCGAGCCATCTGTTCTTGGAACTCTTTGAAATGCCGAGCCTTCAATGCTTCCACAGGTTCAATAGTATGAACTATCTCTTCAGGTTTACTGGAGATATTTGGGTGACGCATTGCTATCTCATCATCAAGCTCTTCAATCTCGTGCTTGATATCAGTTGTATATTCTGAGTCTCTACCATTCTTTGTAAGGAATGGAGCTACTTTACCATTCTTAAATATGAAGCGCATAGTAAGGATATTACTACGAAATACACGGGCTTCTACGCGGCTGGTGTCTGCGCGTAGATTCTTATTTAGCGCAGCTGCATAACCTTGTGCTGCATCTACTGAGTCTTTACTACCTTGTGCTTGTGTGCTCATGTTATTACTCCTTGTGGATTGATACTACAGTGGATACTACGGGTGAAATGTTAATTAGACTAGGAACTATTTCTAATTCCTAGCATAGTAACACTAACTAAATACTACCCTGCAGCAGCAGCAGTAAGATTGGTGATAACTGCGTTAGCTGGAGGATTCTTAATTACTGAAGTAACCTCAGTAGTAAGAGTTCCACCTACTGCATCAATACCATTATCTACTGGATCGACGTCATTCATATCCGCATTAAATTCACGGTTCTGAGTTTTACGATCACCAAGATAAGCAAGCTTGAAAGTTGACAGATCAACAGCAACTGCCATCTTGCTCCAAGAAGCATTAGTATTGAACAGTGGATGCTCAATGATACGGAATGTACCGCGAGTAGTCTTAAAGGTTCCGAATTGCAGACCCCAGTTAGTTTGACCATCACTGATGAAGTAAGTACCATTCAGGCGACCGATGTTATTAATCACCTTATGAGCAGCACCACCTACGAACAACACACGCTCATTAGCTACTTTAGGGTCTGTAGCTTGATTAAATACTGGGTCGAGGAAACCTTCCAGTTGTGTGTAGTTAGTAGATGCACCAGCAGCATTGATATTAGCAGCAGCATAGCTCGAAGGGTAGTAAGTAAGGTTACCTACAATACTCAGCAAACCATCCATAGTACGGAAGGGTTGATTGTTACGAGTACCTTGGAACTTCTGACCAAAGAACAGAGCTTTCTCAATGTCAGCAGCATGGAACGCAGCACAGTCCTGACGAGATTCAGCGATGTTAGTATCACCTGCAATCATCTGTGTAGTACGAATCGTATCAGAAATCGCCCAAGTATTACGGAAGATTTGAGTCAGATTAGTAATACGAACTGGGTTGATAATAAGAGCATTCGGACGAATAGATGCTTCCTCGAACGCATTACCAACTTGCCAGAGATTATCACTGGCCAGCGTATTAGCAGCTGCCACATTACCGACCGCACGAGTTACGTTAACTTGTGTAGCAGAAGGTACTGAGTTAACAATGACGTTCTCACCAGTAGAATCAATCCGCATAATCATGCCAGGCAAGATGTTTGCAGTAGAAAGAACTGTCAGGACTGTATCAGCAGCATTAGCTACAGCAGCAGACAAAGTCATTTGTGGGAACAACATAGTCTTAGTAAAGAAGCCGTGCTCAATTTGAACAGCAGTTTCTTCTCCAAGCATTGAAGTCATGCCAAACAGTGGTGCAGTACCATTTGGCATCAAGCGAGTAATCATACCAGCAAATGATTTTTTCGCTAAGTCTTGGGTTAGTGCACTGGTATTAAACATTCCTGCGCTCATGATTTATTTCTCCTAAAGTATTATTGGGGTATAGTAACTTACTACTAGTGATTAGATAACATACAGGTCATAAGCACCTGCGCCAGTTTTCTCGAAGTGAAGCAAGCGGCCAGTACTAGCAGCAACCACATTATTAGCAGCAGCTGTTTGCAGTGTGATACCTGCGGCAACTGTGATAGTAGATGCAAATGCTACACTGTTACTGTAGAATACATCAAATGTGTCTCCAACTTGCAGGTTAGGAAACGCAGTATCAATGTGAGCAGCTGTATCAATTGTATCTGCATAAGCACCAGTTGGGCCAGTGCGCAGCAACAGACCACTAGAAAGCAGTGCTGCTAACAGTGTACCTGCACCTACAGTAGTAAGTTTCGATGCACCCAAGTTAAGTGATGGGCCATCACCTTTACGAGCTACACGAGCTAAACCATTGTCATAGACATTGGAACGATTTGGAACGGACATAATATATTTCTCCTAAAAAGATATTGAGTTACGAAATATTGCTAATTAACCACCTGTTTCCAAGAACATATTCCAATCAGTTGATGCACGCTTGGAAGTATCTTTAGGGGCTGGGCGTAATCCTACAATTTTATCTGCTGCTCCATTAAGGTAATCATTTACATGTTCCTTAATCTGATCAACAGTTGCTGTTGGGTATTTGTTTGTGAACTGTTGCTGCAAGGCTTGAACCATAGGAGCCATAGCAGGATCGTTCATGAGAGGATTGGTACTGCGGAGGTTATCTTCTGAGGAGTATTGTTTAATTATGCTCGGCAACATTTCTTTAAATCTGGCTTCTTGCGCTTGAAGTGCTGCTTCTACTATCTTAGCTGAAGCATGAGATGATTGAGCGAAAGTCATTTGGCTCATATTATTCATAGCTTCCATTAGTGCGCCTTGTGCATCTGCTCCACCAGCTGTGATCTTAGACATAAGTTCTGGAGACACGATCTTTTTAAAATCTACTGTCTTAGCTGTTTCCATCAACTTAGCTGGATCGCTATTGAACTTAAATGGTTCTGCCGGTTTAGGAGCGTTAGGATCATTCTGCCACAAGTCCTTATATTCTTCAAGTGGGGATGCAGGTTCGCTACTAGCAGCTACTTGTTTAGCTGGGTCTGCTACTGCTGTAGGTGAATTACCAGCATTAGGTACTGTAGGATTAGCATTAGCACTGGCAGCAGCTGCTGAAACTGCGGGTGCTGGTGTTTGTTTAAACATATCAAATATTCCGGCCATAATATATTACTCCTTAATTGTGATGGTTGGTTACTGCTCTGGGTTATTTTCGGGTGGGGCTACTCTTGCAGCTAAATCCTGCTCAACACTGACACTTGTTTCCAATTGCCAATTCATTACATCTAGTTGTCCCTGAAGATAACTATTCTGCATCTTGAAGTCATCTATATTAGCAGGGTCTAGTACTAGATTAAGTTTCTGGATAGCTATATCAGCTAATTTATTTTGTAGTACCATCTTTTGGTTAAGTGTTAGTATCTGCCCATTCTCTTCTTCTTGCTCCGAGAGTTTGAATGAGGCAAAACTATTTGCTTGCAGGGTTGCCATTTGGTGCTCCTTGTGATTGAGTTGCTGGTGCTGCTGGTGCTTGAGTTGCTGCTATTACTTGCTGCATAATAGTCTGGGGTTCAGCCAGATCAGCGGCCTGAGTTTGTGATGTACTACCTGGAGTATAACCAAACGACTGTGGTGTAGGCTGCGGCGGTATAATCTTCTGAATCATAGCTTGCAAGTCAGCCATAGTTACACCTTGTATCTGCATAGTAGCTGCCTTAGCAAGTTCAGTAACTTGTGAAGCTGTTTGCTGCCAAGCCTGTTGGGCTTGCTCAAAAGCCATTTGCTGCTGACTCTTCTCAAATGGTTTAAGATCCATGCCTTGAGTTTTCATAAGATAGCTGAAGGCTGGAGTAATATTATAACCGGCACCGATAGTAGGATTAGCCCCCATAGTTTGCAGTGCTACCTGCATCGTATCACCATCTATTTCCTTAGCTGTAGGATCAAGACCGTCTGCCATCTTGAATGATAACACAGCTTTACGCAAGGCTACTGGATCAATAGTTACTGGTGTCTGCTCTGGGCCACTGTAAAGTTGTGTGCCACCTTGATACTGAAGTATATTGATCTTCAATATCTCCTTAAGTGGAGTGAATACTTGAGCTTCATAGAGCTGTGAGGTAAGCATATCTCTGCCACCGGCATTACCCATGATATCAGTATATTCTTCCTTAGTGCGATTGCCCTTAGTAAATAGGCCACGCTGCGCACGGTTACGGCCAGTGACTTCATCAGTCATACCGCTAAGTTGTGATAACTTCTGAAATACTAATGCTGATTGGTCATCACGGAACTCAACTGCACTATAGGCTTCAGATACTGGCTTACCATATGCAGCTGGCCGTACTGGTATCTTACTAGCAGGGTTAGGATTATTGATATCAGCTTCACGAATACGGCTAGGATCATATACCATACGATCGAAGATAGCTTTACGAGATGCAGCAAATGACTGGTTAAGCAGAGTAGATGCTGTCTGCTGATAAGGCATAGTATTAGTGGCCAGTGACTTAGTCTGGTAAGTGAGACCATCTTCATTAGGTACGCCAAATAGAATTGGTATTAAGTCATGAGCATTAGTCTGGCGCTCAGCGTAGATAAGTACCTGATTGTTTACGAAGATAAACTTCCACACTTGTGGTGTATTGGCAGCAGGTACTTTCAAGCCAAAATCACTGGGAATAATGCGGCCATAAAGAGTAGTTAATTCATACAGGTTCTTATAGTGAATAGATGGATTAGGGTTAGTTAGTGAAGCCCAAGCCATCCAGTCAGTACTAGCCCTGAAGTTACGGTTAACTATTGCATAGGGATTAATAAGTGGTTGGTAGAATGTTTCTGGAGCTGTACCACTTCCATTACCTCCACCAATACCGCTCTCAAATGCAGCTGTTAAGTTCTCAATAATTTTAGCGGGTAGTTTGTTAATAAACGATTTAAGTTTAGTGCGAGATACAAGTTCTGTATAGCCGCAAAACTCACCATCTACTGGGATGAGAGCTGGTGCTACGCGTGTATCAAGTATAACATTATACATATCAAGACGCTTGATAGTGTTACCACTCCAGATAATCTGTTTAGGTTTACCTTGAGTAGCACTATAACTGAGATCAGTTTCAACAGCTGCTGTTACTATAGATTCCCAACCAACTTCTAGTGCACTGATATTATATTTAAATCCATCACGAAAGAACTGTTGTAACTGTCTTACCCAGCCCCCACGGATAGATTGATCTTCTATAATAGCATTAAGTTGTAATGCTTCATCTTCAAATGCAGGATGGGCCACCGACTCAAATATAGGAAGTCCTGTTAGGAACATAGCAGATTGAGCGGTGACAGCAGCTTCTACTTGCGGCATCACTACAGGAACTGTTATGTTTTGCAACTTATCAGAATCACCGTAGCGATTAGCAAGTTCTGCCTTACGATGTTTAGAAGTCCAATCTTGTTCCCGAATATAGGCAAGATCAATGTTGCGCATATTCTCCTTAATATTCCAGTTATTAAGCTGCATATTAAAGCAGGACTTATGGAACTGTATAATACCATCCTGCGCTTTAGGCGGTATATACATTGGAGTATTAGGAGTTGCCATTATTTAGTGCTCCCTGTATTTGATTTAGTTGTCATTTCTTGAGAGGCTGCATTATGTCCGTGCATCAGTAGCGTAGTAATCAGTTGCCCAACACCTTTCATTGCATCCTCAAATGAAGGCTTACTGGTTGTAGGAGTGGAAGCTGACTTAGCTACAGCTCCAGCTATATCACTAACAGCTCCAGCTCTTGCAGCAGTTTCTGCACTATTTCCACTATCTCCACCTACATCTGCTTGTCCTGTTGCATCCTTATAAGCAGCTTGTTCCGCAGTAGTCATAGCGCTACCTTGGCCCATGCCTAGAGCAGTCTTAATACGATCTATAACTCCTGGAGTATCAGGATGAGCTAGTACTGCTTGCTGCGTAGTAGGAGATATCTCCTGCATTGCTTGCTGCAATAATTGGCTTAGTGCAGGTGTAGTAGATACTTGAGCTGTTTGATCTGGCATGATTTATATCTCCTATTATCTTATTGAATATTAAATATTGAATATACTGAGACTAGCAACTACAGTTATCTTCCATTGCTAGTACTTTTGCGCTACCTATTTCCTGTGAAGCAAGCGGTGCTTGCATTGCTATGTAGTCACCGAATTCTGCTAGTACTCGTGGACTATAAGTTAGTAGATCTAATATACCATCCACGTTATCTCGTTTCAGAGGTTTAAATTGTGATATCTGGTAATGAACTTGTGTCTTAACATCAGGGTGAATTATTATATCTCCGCTGACAAGTTCCTTAAACATATTAAGTATACGAGTTACCTTACTGAGTGATCCACTGTAAATAGGTACACATTCGATACCGATAATTTCTAGTTGTGCTGCTATGAAATTAAACCAGTAGAGTAGTGAGTACTGATACGCATTTGATTCTACTGCTATTAATGTAGCCCCATGAGTAAAGGCCATTTTAAAGGCTTCTCTAATTGTATCTCCTGGAGATAACCTATCTTCTATTAAGTGCATCAGTACTGGTACTGGCCCAAGTGGCCCTGAAAATATACGGAAGTGTCCTATACTAACGGCATCACTGTTACTTTTATCATTCGAGGGGTCGATAATAATATAGTCACCAAGTGATAGCTCATACGGATCAAAGGGATACTCAGGTATAGCATTGAGGTCAATAGAAGTATTAGTATTAGCATTCTCATCATTAAGTACCTCACTGTAGAATATCTCTGGGTGGCCTGCATTAAGGTCAGACTGAAACTCTTCCATGAGTTGAGTAATGGGCTGTAGTTCTTCCCAAAGACTAGTACCATCTGATAAGATACCACCTACTATAAATTTAGTCCAGCTAGGATTAGTTTTAAGTTTGCGCAAAATACTGTAGCGAGTAGGGTACATATTAGCAACAAATAGGTATAGGCAACCAGAAGGGGATTTAGCTTTCATAGCCGTACCTATCATCCACTCTTCAATACCTTCTGATACTGTCTTACTATTAGCTTCTTCCCTAGTCTGGATATCTTCAAATACCATTACATCTGGGCGCTCGTTATCTCTGTTAGTACCGCGAATTGCACCACCTTTACCAATAGCTTCCAACATAATTGTACGCCCGCGGAAACCAAATACTTTAAAGGTCTGAGTATCAGTAGTTACTCCAAGACGGTAATCGCCGAATACTGCCACGATATTACTATTAGCCAGCATAGTGCAGACGTCAGTGATTATATTAATTGCGTGTTTTTCAGTAGCACTAATTACTATTATGTAGCGGCGAGTAGTAAATAAAATGGTGTAGCAAATAAAGAATTTAACAAATGTAGTCTTGCCAAAACCGCGAGGTAAGCCAAGCGCTAATTTACTAAAGTCTCTAGGTTTATTTATATAGGATAATAACCAGTTCCAAGCAGATATAAATACTGGAGGGAATAAGAACTTCACTACCATTGGAGCTAGTAGTGCAGCAAGAAAGTCTAAGGATGCGCGAGCAGCTTCATATACTTGTGTCTGTTCATAGCTAGCTTGCGATACTTCTTGTTCTTCCTGCTCCGGCTCGCTCTTGACATAGGCATTAGAATCTCCATCAGTAGTTGCTGATATACCTAACTGTTCTTCTAGGTTGCGTGGAGTTACCATAGTTAACTCACTATAAGTTCATCGCAATATGGGCCTTCTCTATCTAAACCGCACCAGAAGAATTCACTTGCATTAATACTGTTACTCCAATTTTTATATGGTTCCCACTTAGTACCATTCCAATATGCGTAACCGCTCCCAGTGTTGTATACACCTATATGTACTGGATTAATTTTACTGGATATACTATTAGTTCTCTTAGCTAAACACATATTAATTCTCCTTAATTAAGTGTTATTTAATTTCTATGCTGCTAACAGTTCGGCTAAGTTGGTAGCGCAGTTGCAGTAATACATCCGTTGCGCGCGCCCGATCTTTAGCTAGAAGTGTTACAGTAGTGTTGTTAGTTACAGTTGTTATAGACACCTGAACATTATCTTCCGGTGGCGGCACTGGGGGTTTGTTCATGATTTAGTAATTCCTTGTTTTGTACGGAGGTATACTTCTCTAGTTTAGACGTCAGGGTTTTTGAGCCAATTGTTACTAGCTGTTGCTCACCAGCTTCTATTACTTGGTTATTTATATCACGTACAAATTTGCTGCTAATTACTTGTGGAAGAATTAACTGTACTACAGTACTGTTAATAATAGTGTTTTCAGGGGCAGATGCTCCACGCCGTTTGGCGGCGTTAATTACTGTGATAGCACGTAGTACTTCCATCGGCTTATACATCATTGGTAACAGGTCACGCATCTTCTCAATAAGTGCATCTTCTATATCGTCATAGGAGCGATCACGTGTAGTTGCAGCCTGTAAGTTAGTGAAGCGGCGCTCAGTTACAGCACGAGCAAATACTTCATCTGCCATTAGTTGACTGATATAGGCTTCACTAACTCCTAGTGCAGAAGAGCAAACTACTGGGGACAAGCCATTGCCGAGCATTTCTAATACTCGTTGCTTTGTTCCTTCGTAAGTTATAACTTCTGTTGGAAGAGTCATGGTAAGTGAGGTGGCCCAGATGTTAAGCAAGGATGTAGAGTAGCATAGGATATAAATATAGGCAAGTAGGGAGCAGCGTAGGGCTGTAAGTAACTTGGGTGATATGAGATGTAAGGTAAAAAGTTTAGAAAATTGGTTGAATTGTAATAGGTATAACGGCACGTACAACACAAAAAAGGCTTATACCCCCCACACGTTAGTAATTGCTTACTCACTTGTTAGTGTGCGCTTGCTACGGTAACTGCCGCAATTGTAACAGGATGTTACTAGGCAGCGGCGCGCATATAGGGTTGGGTAACTGACGATAATTGTCATATAGTGACAGATTACGGCAGGTGCTAACTATTTGATTGCATTAGATATTCGCTAGTCATGTGACAAATATCGTCACAATTAGCAGATACTTATATGCTAACCCATTGATTGCATTGATTATTTATTCTGGCACGGTTTCTGCTGCTATATGTATGCCATCTTTGGCATCTATGCAGTATTTATATAAAGGATATATATCATGGAAACAGTCACACAAGTAACACCTAACTCACTACCAAGCGGCACACTGGCTCCAGTGCTATCCAGTGCGCTAGTTGTACCAATGGACAGTATCAAGGGTAAACAGGCTAGTGCTGGGCATCGCTTCTGCAAGCTGATAGCAAAAGGTAAAAATAGTAAACTGGCAGCTAGTGTAGCAGTAGAGGTGCCGGATGTATCGTTACCAAGTGCCGCACAGTTAGCAGAGTTTCCAGCGGTTGCAGATTACATCCGCGCTGCTATGGAAGGGTTACAAGCGGCTACAGTTAAATCGCTAGTAGTTAGCGGTGCTAGCACAGTGCAATTCAGCGATCTGTCATTAGCGAAACTGGCTATAACTGCATCGGCACTAAATGAGAGTAGTGGAGCCGGCCAACTCAGCGAGGCAGGTATTAAGAGTTGGTTCGACAGTGAGGCAAGGGAGCTAGTTATCGTTGCACTGGCTGATAAGTTAGGCATCAGTGAGAGCGCAAACGATGCAGATGTGAAACGATTGGAGCAGATAGCTAACCAATTGCGCGATAACCTGGCTAAATTGAGCAGTAAAAAGCCAGTGCAATTCGATGAACGAGTACGGAATGCACTTAACATGGCACTGGATGTAGTCGGCACAGATGATAGTAATGGCATGGTTGAAAGGTTACAAGGTAAGCTGAACCAAGCGGTAAGTGATGATGACTTACTAGTTAGTCTGGGAATGTAGCCTGTAGCAGGTTAGCGCGATAATAGCTTACTGTAATAGGTAGGCTATTATCACATCTAACTTAACAGATTGATTTTCAATCCCCACATTATTGCATTATCACATTATTGATATTATCGCATTATCCATTATTGAAACCCTAAATATGCACCCTTTTTCACTCATCCTAGTAGTTAGCAGCTAGGTATAATATGTAGATATAAGTTATAGGGGTATTATGTTTTTATTTGTAAATTTTATGACGGGCTAAAAACAGGCATTAAGAGGAATAAGGCATAATATAACTTAGGCTGAATATGGATAGATGCCTAGCACTCACATATATATGTATAGTGTAACTGGCAGGATTCGATCTCACACGAGAGGTTTACAGTTTTGAATAATGGATAATGTGATAATATGGATAATGCAATAATGTGATAATGTGGGGACTGGATTTTAATAGTTATTTATAGGGGTATATCATGTGTATTAAAACGGAAGTATTCATAAGTAGATATATATATGAATTGTGGCGAGATAGCTGCAAAGAAAGAGGTATAGTTGTATTAAGTGTAGCAACGTGGGATAAGCACTATATTGAAGTTAGATATAGTTTTATATAATATGTAATATATAGTTAGTTTTATATTGGAGAATATATCATGCGCGAAAAATTTTTAACTTACCTGCATCAAATAGGATTACGTTACGCTATACATTATGCTAAGTATGAGGGTGTATCACTAGCATTATGTGAGTTATGGCTGAGTAGTGATTTAGCTACTATAGCTGCATCAGCGAAGCGTAATGAATACGACAGACAACTGGTGAAGTTACACTATATCAATGCACCGGCTAAAGATGGCGGATATAACTCATCTGCTACCTATCGCTAGTAGCATAACATTCAGCCTATATCACATATATTATATATATTATATATTATATATTATGTGTGATATAAGATGTAATGTTGCATGTTGCAACACCATCAGTAGTATCAATTAAATATGGAGTCATATATCATGAGCTATACAACTAAAGTTATGCGTAACAGATTCTTTTACACACGCGCACGGTTTACTAGTTTCCGTGAATGTTTTAATCATCCACAATACTACGCACATAGATAATATATCGCTAGTAGCGTAGCGTTCTATATCATAGAATAAATCGGCTATTGACACACGCGCCCGTTTATGAGACAATATAGAACGCTGCACATATAGTAGTTAATATTTATCAATTATACATAACTATATTAGTTATACAATCAAGGAGAGTAAAACATGAAGATATATACAACACTTAATAAGATTAAATCTTTTCAGCCGTGTAAAGACGGTTACATTAAATTACTAACTTTTTTAGGTAAAACATCATCAGATGATGAGCCAGTAGACTATCTTACTATACTTGAAAGTAACGGCGTAGAAGATACTATCTGGTGTATGCGCTGTGAATGGTTCGAGCATAAAGATACATGGATGCAGTTTGTTAATGAGTGCGTAGCAAGAGTTAAGGTACGTGCTAATGCCGCTGCTTATGCTGCTTATGCTGCTTATGCTACTGCTGCTGCTGCTGCCGCTTATGCAGCAATCAATGCTGATGCTACTGATTATGCTACTGCTTATGCTACCGAAAGAGCTAATCAGTGTAAACAC
>Ga0307375_10003531_pt1 | contig 15350 bp, 13 predicted proteins | sample TR1MG_FD_202531 | JGI IMG/M metagenome (GOLD analysis project Ga0307375, IMG submission 202531) | Soil microbial communities from Risofladan, Vaasa, Finland - TR-1 | ecosystem: Environmental > Terrestrial > Soil > Coastal area > Acid sulfate soil | place: Finland: Risofladan, Vaasa | collected...
CCATGCTTCACTCGGCCAGGTCTCACCGGTCGCTTTTGAGATGCAATACTTAACCACCGCGGCTCTTAAGAAAGCCGCTTAACCCGTGTCTACTGAACGGGGTCAAGGCCACACCCATGGTCACATTGGTAGCGATCGACATGACCAAAGAGGCCCTCTCCCCAGTCAAGAAGGTGTGGTGCGCACTGATTCGCGAAGCTGCTGTTCGGCGGCGAATCATCATCAAGTCTCGTCGTCCTGTCCCGTGTGGAGCCACAACCGCTCTTGAATCAGTTGCCAATATTCGGAGTAGAGACCACCGTGGTGCACGAGTTTTCTCAATCAGATCAGTTGAACCGCTGGTCAGAACTGCTTGCAAGAGGTTCCGTTGCAATGATCACGACGCCCAGTCGAGCTCCCGCATCGCTGTGCCTGCGTACCGTTGCCAGTTGTTGAGATGTCGTAACCCCGACTCGCTGAGTCCAGCAGTCGCCAAATGAGAAGGGAGGCCGCGCTGCCCAAGCCGTGATTGGAACACGCAATCGCTGAATTGATGTCCAGATGTCCAAGAGATGTGGTCGAGACGTACCAACCCTGAAAGGGAGTTATGACACACGAATCGGAAGTCCATCAGACGCAGCAACGCATCAAGCTCTACAGAACAGTTACCGAACTACTCGAAGCGGTGTTCGCACTACCCAACTGGTTCGACATCGAGCAGTGGGATCGTGAGACCGTGAATCTCGAAGTCTCGAGGTGCCAGCGGGCATTGAGCGCCGTCACGACAAGCGTCCACGAACTCGATTCGGTGGGCGTCCTCATCGAAGCCTCCCGATCAGCGCGCAACTACGCTCTCGAGTCGCGCGACTGGTCCCAGCGTGAAGTCGACTTTGTCCAGGCCGAACTCTACGCCTTCGCGAACTAACCATCATGACAGCCAATCACTACGGAAGTGATCGAGCAGTTGACGACACCCACGTCGATCGGAGAGATCGGCGAGAGGGTCTGCGCCACGCAGTCGATCGATTGCAGCGAGAACGAGCGGCGTTGCCCTCGATAGGCGGAGTCGACCAGTGTTCGAACACCGGGACGCTTGCAGCGTTCATCGGGTGTCAGCACACCTTGAGCGACGTCCTCAGACTCGTGTCCAAAATTGGGGCACGTCCCGATCTGAGCCGGGTTGATGTCCTCGCCTTTGACGAGGCTCTCTACGTGTGCATCGACGTGCATCTGCACCTGGACGACCTGTACGGCGATCTGCTTCGTCGCATCGGCCCAACAGTGTTGACGAACGCGCTCGCCAATCTCGTGCTCGACGGTGCATTGCCGGTGGGGATGAACGACGTGCGGGAGCGGAGTTGAACCGGCCGTCGGCGGAAGAGATGGCGCTATCCACCACACTCAATCGGCTGATCGGCGAGATGAACTGCGAGGTGATGCTGTTGCCCGATCGAAGAGCGCCGAGCGACTGGACACCAGCGGAAGCTTGTGATGCCGTCGTGGAGTGCCAGTCCGCGATGATTGCTTCGTTGCGGTGCGCTCTCGATCTCGAGGCACTTGGGCAACTTGACGTGTACTCGAGATCCTGGATTCGTGACGCACAAGAGTCGTGTGACCGAGCTCTTGAGAAACTGCATCATGTCTACGGCCCACCGAGTCGATCGATCACGTCGTAGGGGTCGAGTGGCCCCGCCGTGTACCGCACACTCGGTCACGGTGCTGGAAGTCTCGACGTCGCTTAACGTCATGTGGTGGGTGCGTTGCTACCCTGACGTCCAGGCTGCGTCTGTAGTCGCCCGGTCCAGCAGTTGGCACTTCGCGGATGGCAAATTATCCTCTCAATTGGCCACGGCTTTGCGTGCCGCCCAGAGCGCCGGAAGTTCTATGTTGAGCCTCATCGCTTCAGCTCTTAAGCGGGTGTAGTTCTTGTTAGCCGAGCTGAGGCCAAGTCGAGCGAGGATCCTCATTTGTGATCTCTCCGACCCGATCGCCGAACGTAGATCATCATCGCTGAAACCAACCCATTTGCCGACCTGCTCAAAGGAGATCGGTACTTGCACGATGGGATCTGGTGCATTGTGCTCTGGTAGTCCCTCGCCGGCGCGAAGTTGGGCATTCTCCAGTTCGAGTTCTATGCACCGTGCGGAGAGGGCGTCAAATTGGTCTGTTAAGAATCGCATCCGTCCAGTGGCTGGCGCTTGATCAGTCTGGTCTAGCCCCAACTCCGCGGCTCGCATCCGATCTCGAAGACCTGCGGCCTCGGTGCACTGCTCCTCGTTGGGTCGGTTGTAATGCTTGAGGAGAGTCTCGAGGCTCTTCCATCGACCCTGTTTGAGGACCGTTGTCGGAACCACGCCGGCCTCTAGGTACTGGACTGCTCCGGTGGCTCGGTACGCACGGTGCGTGATTTTGAATCCGATGTCGGTGAGGCCCGCGGCCGTCTGGCTTGTCGGACACACCTTCTTGCTGTAGTGCTCTGGGGTGCACAGCGAGTAAAGGATGAGCGGAGCGTCGCTGGCGAAGCCGCACGCCGTGTGGGGATTGCGTTTTAGATCACCACGCCAGATTCGCTCCCCTTTCCTACACGCATCACACTGAGGCGAGGGCGCCATGTGGTTGCGAAGGTGATTGTTCAACGCCTTCACCGCGTCGGCTCCCATGACAATCGGCACGCCTAGGCTCTTGTCGGTCTTGCCCTGACTAGAAAAACCCTTGTCACTCTTGCGCCACACACGTGAGAGCAGGATGGGAAGTGCTACGGGATCCTCGTTCGGATCCTCGGGCGGGACCGGGAAGTCACTTCTCCAAAGTCCCCACATCTCACTTCGTCGGAGCATGAGGGCCACCGACACTGCGGGGACCACCTGCAACGCGTCGGGGTGGGCTCTGGTCAGCACGTCCATCTGGCGGTGGCTGAGCGCGTCGCGAAGGTCGTCGTTGGTTTTGGGTTCTTCCCACTGGCCGTAGTTGACGTGTGCGAAGGGATTCTTGGCGATGATCTCGGCGCGCACCGCCGCGTTGAACGCGGCACTGAGCTTCGAAAAGTACTTCTCGACTGAGGTACGTTGCTGCAGCGTGGCGGGGTAGTGGCGCGCGCAGATCTTCTTGTCGAAGGTGGGCTGGTCTACTCGCAGATCGAATCCAGATATCTCCTGAGGCGGACCAAGCTCAGACGCCCGTTTGGCACACGACGGGCATCGAAGCACACGGTTGCAGACGGAGAGGGCGTCGTCCACTTTAACCACGTCCATTGGCATGTCGCCGATGAGGTCGAAGGCTCCGTGGAGTCGAAAGAGGGACTCGTATGACTTGGCACCGTCACCGCTCATCTGCTCGGCGTAGAGGAAGAAGCGGCCGCGGACACCATTGGCGGGATCACCGATCCAGTCTCGCAACGTCGGTGCCGTACTCTTGGGGGCAGGCACTTCGGGCACGGCCGTGGGACTCGCCGGCGCTAAGAATGTGCCCGGTAAGGTCGGCTCAACTCCCGCATTCCAGCAGAGCAGGACGTGGGCTCTGAACAGTTCGAGGTTGGACGCACCGCCGGGCCCCTTGCCAGTTAGTTCCTTGGCGCCCGGCTGGGGCCGCCAACCGTAGAGCGCGGTGCCGTTTGTGTAAGTGCGCTTCAAGACCCGAGCAGGCATGACCTTACGACTCATGCGCGCCACCCCCGGCACAGTCTCTCGAAAGGCTCTTCACCATTGCGGTCAGTCGGTCGATGGTCTGCGCCTGGATCTCCACAGTGCGCGCCAGGCTCTCGAGCGAGCACTCCAGCGCATCGGTGGTCCTTGCTTCCGGTACGACAAGGAGACTGGCCAACTTCTTGCGGGCGAGCCCGGAGGCGACGACGTCTTCCCAGGGGACCAGCCAGCGTCCGTCGGCTCGACCGTCCTCGCGTTTGGCGTCGGGGAACCGGCCAGCGTCGAGGTATCGCCGGGCCGTCACCTTGGAGGTGCCCGTCCGTTTCGCCACTTCGACCAGCGTCAGGTAGTCGCTCACGTTGGTCATGATGCCGCTTTGGTCCCGCTGTGCACTCGCTCTCTCCCGTTCTTAGACGGACCACGTGGTCCGTTTTCACCCCGATCTGGGCCATCTCTAACGGCCAGCACCACGATTCAGGGCTAAATCAGGGCACTTTTGAAGCATTCTTCCTATTGATTTGCGAAACTTCTCCCTGTCAAGGAGACGCAAACGGTTCAAAAGTCCTGATAAACGGCCTTCTGTATCAGAGTGATACAGCTTTGGTCCGTTTAACTGGTCCGTTTTCGCTGAATCCGGCTCGGCGGCGCCCTCACCTGGGCCCGCCAACTCCCCGCTCACCTGGCCTCGAGGACCTTGGGCGAGGAGTTGGCAGGCACCCGTGGAGGACGACTGGACTGCCTGCTACTCAGCGGAGATAACGGTGTGGAGTTCCTGGGATCGCGCAATCAACCGCGGATGTACCGTCCAGTGGGCTAGGTGTCGTTGCGCAACTGAGTCGAGAATCGCTTCAAGGTCGACTGACCTGAGTGGGTCCGGTGCGCAATGAGGGCTCGGTTGCCGCTGCCGTCATTTCCGGCACTGTGAGGTCGGTGTACAGGGCTACCGCCGTAACGTCGCCCATCATCTTCGAGGTGTCGGGCGATTCGCGTGGCGTCGGTCCGGTGGCCGCCCCGGCCCTCGGCACGGTGATGGTCACTGAGATGATCTAGTCGAGCGGTGAAGACGTAATCAGCAGACTTTTCGTCGAAAGCGCGAGTACGTTGCTCTATAGCGCCGTGGCCCCCGAGTCACCTCGGCCGAAGGGAGAGCATGTCCGCTACTGAGCCTGGTTGGTACCCCGATCCGAACGATCCTTCGGTGCAGCGTTACTTCAACGGCACCGAGTGGACGGATCTGCCTGCACCTCCACCGTTGGTCACCGCGCCGGCGTCCCCGCGAGCTGTCCCCGCGGCGACGACCTTCGAACAAGATCCGCGAACGGTGCTCTACTGGACCGTCGCCGCCAGTGGCGCACTGGTGGCGCTCGGCGCACTGCTTCCGTGGATGACCGCGTCGACTGGCCTCATCAGCATCTCGCGTAACGCATTCCAGATGGGTGCGAGCGAGAGCATGACCGCGGATGGCCCGATAGTGCTGGTACTTGGGCTGATACTCATCGGCATTGGCGTAGCTCGCCTAACCAACACCGCGATGCCCCGGTTCGTACAGCGCTCGCCGATCATCGCCGGTCTCGGGATCGGGGTCGTGCTGGGCTACGACTACCACTCGATACACCAATGGGCGGCATCTCTTAACAGCTCGGGCGCGCTCGGCTCAGTGGGCACCGGTTTCTGGGTGTGCTGCGTTGGCGACGTTCTGGCGATTCTGGCCGGAATCGGACTGATGAGCTCCGAACGTCGGGCGAAGCAGGCGTTGGCGGCGTAGTTCGGTGAGTATTTCGCGCCTGTACCTCAGGGCGGTGTGGGCGCGTCACCCGGGTGCCGGAAGATGCGCCCGAAGATGATGAACTTCGCCACCCAGAGAATGGCGAAGAAGAAGAGGTTGGCCCCCGACACGACGGCTGTGTTGAACAGGTGGCTCCAGTGATGAGTCACGACCACGGTGCGCGTGAGGATCGCGCCGAACTGGGAGAGCCCGATGCTCGTCAACGCCGTTATCCAGAAGGGCAGGACCTCACGGCGCCAGTGGCTGCGGCCGCGCTGCTCCCAGGTCCAGGTGCGATGCAGGTAGTAGGCGGGTAGCGCCGCGACCACGTTGCCGACCAGTGTGGCGCCCGTCACCGAGCCCACGGCTCCGGTTCCGTAGAGTACCGCGATCAGGGTCAGAGAGAAGACCGTCGTGATACCCGAGACCAGCACGTAGCGCACGTATTTACGCCCCGATGATGACCGAGCCCATGCGGTTAACTTGGCTACGCGGCTGACCTCGTGGGTGGGTCCGCTCATCGCTGCCTCGGCTGGGTGGTCACCCCTTCGACAGTACCGTTGAGGTCCCCGCGACGGCCCAGACCGTGTGGTGTACGACGGGGGACCGGCGCTCGGGCAGCTGGGTTCGGCGGTCATACTCGGCCACGTCGACTCCACGCTGGGCCCGGGGAAGCTCTTCAACTTCAAGCTGTTGGAGGCCGGAGATCTCATCCACGTGACGGTCGCCGGTGGCGTGGTGACGACGTTCGTCGTGAACCGGGTGGCCGAGTACGCCAAGTCACATTTCCTGATTTGCTGGTGTACGGATCACACGGCACTATCGCCCTGTAGCTCGTGACCTGTGGCGGGGCCCTTGACCATTCGACCGGGCACTACACGGCGAACATAGTCGTGTTCAGCACACTCGCCAGTTCGCCGCCGCCGTCAGCGACGCCGTAGACCAAACCCAGTACGGCGCCGGAAATTGGTGGTTCCTAAACGTGGATGATTGACACGGTTTTTGCGTTTTGCACACTTAAAGACATCTACTGGCCGAGCGCAGCGATGGCCAGCCTGGTGAAAACCTTCGAAGGTGCCGCCGGTCGCTGCGCTGACGCTCCATGGACTTCGTCCTGCAGCGTGTCTCTGCGACTGTTCAGCCATCGTCAACGACTTGGCGCTGACCCTGACCAGCCGCGCCGCAGGCGCGGGCAGCCCGCAGGGCTGCACCAACCAGAGTCAGGTCTCCCGTCCCTTTGCGATGGATGAGGGCCACGATGCCATCGTCATGAACCCCGCTGGTCGTGGTCAGTTCAACTCAAGAGGGTGGCGCCAGCCGGGGTTCCTGACAGCCCTCAACACCGGGTCAATCAGCGACCGCGCCGTCTCCACCGCTCTCGTCCCGATGAGTTCGTCGGCAGTGGTCCGGAGTGACTCGATGATCTCTTCTCCTCGCAAGACTCCCCGGGGTCGAACAGAAGGTACAAAAACGTCACCGATGTGCCAATCGTGCGACACCGCGCCAGCTCCGCCGTCGATGGAGAGTGCCACGTCAACTGCTCCGTGGTAGTCCGCCTTGCCGTAGATTGCTCCGGCGATCGCCAGCACCTGGGCGGTCATCTGGGCGGCCGACGAATCCACTACGGCCCGAGTCCCGTCGGGATTGGTCACGTCGATGATGCCTCCGTGCGCGAAGACGATGACGCCGTTGTCTTGGACCTCCAGTTCGACCAGTCCAGGCAATTCCGATGTCGCAGGGGTGAGACGCATGCCGTGAGCGGTGTGAGTCGTGTAAGTCTGCGCAAGGCACGCGAGGTCGAAGGGTCCGTCTCGAACGAACGTGAAGGCACGCCGCACCTCCAAACTCAACTGGATGAGGTCGCCGCCTTGGTCGCCGATGCCGGCCAGTTCCCGAATCGAAGTGCTGCTGGTCAAGGGGCTCACCACGACCCGCAGAACACCGGGCGACTCTGAGGTTTCGGCGTGCAAGTCGCTCACGGCCCGCGCCGCCGCGATGCGGTCGTGGGCGCTGATCTCCCACGCTCGGCGCCTCGCGAAGAGCCGGTCCACGTCGCCTTGGGTGAGCAGTCTGTTCCCGGTCGCCCCCCGGCCGTACATGCCGCAGCCCTCGACCACGTGTGGGGCCAAGGGTGACTCGGGTACGTGGACGACGATGTAACCCCGGCCCACGTTCACCGGGTCCGGGTCCGGCAACGTGGAGACGGAGAACCTGAGCTCGCCGCCTGCGTACGACCTGACGACGCTGTCGATGCGCTCGCTCTGGCCCACCAGCTCGATGGGGTAAGGCTTGAAGGTCTGGGTGCCCTTGTCCTCCTCGACGCCGTAGATGAGAACCCCGCCATCGGCTGAAAGCGCCGCCACGTCGATGGCGATGTCCTGGTTCTTGCTCCGTGCCGGGAGCTCACGCTTGTACTCCATGTAGGTCGTCTCACGGGCGTGAGGAAGCGAGTCGAGAAGTTCCTGGGCTGAACGAGGAATCCACATACGAACAGTGTGACGCCGGAATGTGACACCGCCGAGCACTGTAGACCCGACGCAACAGACACCAACTGGCATTGGCGACCTGCACGACTTGAATTCGGATCGGCGTCTGAGACGGGCTCCTCCGACAATCAGCGGAAGGTGCCTCATTGCGGCGCATGGCCTGTTCGATGCTCCAGAGACACCGGCCCACGATTCAGGGTAGGACAGCCGCCCTACCGGTTGCCAAGTGCTGTTTCTACTAGCAGTCCGACTTCCAGGACAGCGATACGCTTCTTCCATGTGGGCCGTAGTGTCCGACCCTGCAGCGACCCGGCGGACCGAGGGAGTTCGAGATGGACGAGTTGCGAGTGTTGCATGCTGCGGACCTGCACGTCGACAGTCCGATGCGCGGTCTTGTCGCCTACGACGGTGCGCCAGTTGATGAAATCCGGGCGGCGACCCGCACGGCGATGCGCGCCCTTGTCTCCGAGGCGATCGATCGCCAGGTCCATCTTCTGCTGCTCGCCGGCGACCTCTACGACGGGGGCTGGAGGGACTTCAACACGGGACTGTTCGTCGTGAGCCAGCTCGCGGAGCTCCACGAGTCAGGGATCCCAGTCGTTATCGTCTACGGCAACCACGACGCAGAGAGCCAGCTCACCAGGCGCCTTCGTCTCCCACCGAACACGACGGTGCTGTCCTCGACCAAGCCCGAGACCCACATCTTCTCTGACCTCGGCGTCGCGGTGCACGGCCAGAGCTACGCGACTCGGGCAATCGAAGCCGATCTTTCCCTCGCCTATCCGAAGGCAGACCCGGGACTTGTGAACATCGGGATGCTCCACACTTGCTTCGACGGCTCTCTCGGCCACGACCCTTACGCACCTTGTTCCCTTGCCGGCCTTCGGTCGAAGGGGTACGACTATTGGGCCCTCGGCCACGTGCACGACCACAGGGTCGTGTGCGAGGACCCGATGGTGGTGTTCCCAGGAAACTTGCAGGGGCGTCATATCCGCGAGACCGGCCCCAAGGGCGCAACCCTGGTCAACTTCGTCGACCATGAGCCGAGCATCGAGCAGCTCACCTTCGACATTGTCCGCTGGGAACGCTGTCGAGTGGATGTCACTGAAGCGCGTTCGCTCGACGAATGCCTGGCACGCTGTCGCGAAGAGCTCCTCGCTCTCAGCGGCACCGGGTCGATGACGTACGCCGTCAGGGTCGAGCTGGCCGGCCCGAGTAGCCTGAACGGTCGCTTACGAGCCACTACCGAACAGATCACCAACGAAGTACGGGCACTGTCGCTCTCGCTCGACGGAAGCGACGTATGGATCGAGAAGGTCGTCGTTGCAACGACACCGCTGACGGGGCGTCCTGTCCTCGAGGCCGACGGTGTAGCAGGCGAGATCCGCCAGGTGCTTGCGGACCTGAAGGCTAACGTCTCAATGCTCGCATCGGATGACGGCTCCCGGATTCCTTCTCTCGCCGCGCTCCGCAGCCAGCTGCGGGCGGCCAGCAGCGCCGACCTTGATGATGTGCTCGACGACGCGGAGATCGCGCTGGCACTCGACGACGCCGCGGAGCTACTCGCAACGTTGCTCGGCGGGGAGGAGATCGAGAATGCGCATTGAGCGCCTCGACCTCGTTGCGTTCGGCAACTTCACCGACGTCGCTCTCGACCTTTCCTCACCAGGGTTGCAGGTCGTCTACGGTCCGAACGAGGCCGGCAAGACGACGGCTCGCGCCGCGGTCTCGAACCTCCTCTACGATTTCGATTTGCGGACGACCTACGCCTTCGTCCACCCGATGAGCAAACTGCAGATCGGAGCGCGCCTTCGTTCCGAGGAGGCCACCACGCTCGAGGTCGTCCGCTACAAGCGCAACAAGGACCCTCTCGTCGAAGCAGGCTCGAACCGGCCAGTGAGCGCATCGACGTGGGCCGGGCTTCTCCAGGGGGTGAGCCGCTCTGACTTCGAGACGATGTTCACCCTCGGCTGGGACGAGCTCGTGCGCGGCACGGACGAGCTCCTCGCTCGGGGCGGGGTCCTCGGCGAGACCCTGTTTGCGGCCGGACTCGGGCTCCGTGAGCTGGGAACGGTCCTGGATCGCCTCGATGCTGAGGCGACGACGCTGTTCAGCCCCCGACCCTCGGCGAAGACGGTGAATGCCGCGCTGAAGGCGCACGGTGAGGCCCGAAAGCACGCGACCGAGTTGTCGGTTCGGCCTTCCCACTACGCCGACGTAGTGAAGGACCACGAGAAGGCCGCTGCGCTGCAAGTACGGCTCGTGTCGCAGCGTCGCGACGCCGAGCGCGACCACGAACGCCTGGTCACCTTGCGTGGCGTCCTCCCGACACTTCGAGATCGGACGAGGAAGATTGAGGAGCGTGCCGGCCTTCTCGACCAGGATCCGCTCCCGCCAGCCTCCTGGGCCGAGCGCGTCCGGCAAGCACTTGAAGCCCGCGGCGAGCTGACCCGAGAGCGCTCCACCGTGGCCGACCAGTTCCACTCAGCCGAGGAAAGGCTCAGTACCATCACCGTCGATGAGGCACTACTCGTCATGGCAGAACGCGTCGACCTGCTCGCCGAAGGGATTGCCGGCTACGAAGACGGCCGCTCGGACCGAGGCGGGCTAGACGAAGGTCGTCGCGACGCAGAGCGTGACGCGCTCGGCATCATCGGTGCGCTGACTGGTGGCTCTCCTGGCCTTGCGGCGCTCGAAGAAGCTCGGACCGTGCTCGCCGGCAAGGTGGCCTTCGCACCCGCCCGTGACGAATGGACCGCAAAGGAAGTAGCGCTCGAGCGGGCACGGGACGGGGTGCGAGGTTTCGGAGACGAGATCGCCGAGATCAAAGTAGCCCTCGCTCTACTTCCCGAAGGTGATGACCCCGGAGTGCTCCGGAATTCCGTTGACGCCGCGCTGCGCCAAGGGGACCTCGACGGGACGCTCTCCTCGGCACGTTCCGCGCTCGGGAGTGTCCAGAGCGCCCGTCTCGAAGTGGCCGGTCGCCTCGGCCTCGCGGAGGACGAGATTACCGACGCTGTTGCACGCCCTTCCCCGAGCACCGAGGAGGTCGAGGAAATCCTCGGAACACTTGATGATGCCGCGATGAGCGTTCGGGCAGCAACGGAGCGTGCGCGAGGCAACGCTCGGCGAGAGGGCGAGCTCCAAGGCGAACTCGAGGCCCTCGCGCTCGAGGTGGAACTGCCGAGCGAAGATGATCTCAGTAGACGTCGACAGGTCCGCGACGAGACCTGGTCACTCGTGAAGGAGTCGTGGCTCGAACACCAGGCAGTCACTGGGGAAGGAACCGCTTTCACCGACGAGCGAGCGCTCGCGTCCTCCTATGAACGGGCAGGCACCGAAGCGGACAACGCCGTGGACCGGCTCTGGCAGGAGGCAGACCGCACGGCGCGCCGCAAGGGGCTCATGGCCGAGCTGAAGCGCGTCCGGGCCGAGCACACAGAGGCGCTCGAGGAGTCACGGCACTCGACCGAGGGTGCCAGCGCGGCCTACGCAACCTGGCGCTCAGGATGGCCAACACAGCGCCTTCCCGATTCCCCTGGTGCCCTTCGGCAGTGGGCGGCAAACCTCGAGCGCCTCCGCTCGCTCCAAGGCGAGTGGACGACAGCGCACCTCGCGCATCGCGAGGCCTTCCGCAGCCTCCGGGCGCACCGAGGACGCCTCGCCGAGCTGCTCGCCAACTTCGACGTCGAGATAACCGCTGGCACGGATCTCGAGCCGGTGCTCACCCAAGCGCAAGCGTTGCTTGCCGAGATGGAGCAGAGGCGCACTGAGCGCGTCGAGAAGGAGAAGCGACTTCGTACCATCGAACGTGGCCTGCCCAAGAAGCGGGCTGCCTTCGACGACGCCGCCGCGGCCGAGCAGGCGGCCGCTGCCGGTCTGACCACGCTGCTCGGCGCCTATGGGGCAGGGCTGGCTTCGCCACGCGACGCCGGAGGCGTTCTCGCTCGCCTCGACCAGCTCGAGCGACTGCTCGACATCCGCGATAGCCGGCTGCAGCGGATAGGAGGCATCGACCAGCGATCCGACGCCTTCGAGGGCGAACTCCGCGAACTGCTCACCAGCGCGCCCGATATTGCCCCCGAACCAGCCGCCGAAGCCGCACGAGAACTCGTTCGTCGGGTCAAGACGGCCCGGGACTCCGCCGTCGCAAGGTCCACCCAGGAAGCCAACCAAGCGAGCGCACAAGCTGCCCTCGACGACGCGGACGCGAAGCTCACGGGCCTTCGGGATGAGCTCGTGCTCCTCGCCGGCGAAGGCGGCATCGAAGACATCGAGAAACTCGGGACAACTGCGGATCGGGCGCTACGGTTCGCTGCTCTCGGTGAAGAGATCGACGGGTGCGACACCCTACTTACGGGCCAGGGAGGAGGTCGATCGATTGTCGAGCTCGAGACCGACGGGCTCGGACGAGACCTCGCGGAGCTCAACGCGGCGATTGAGGCGAGCAACGAGTCCCGTACGAACTTATCCGAGCAGGAGAAAGAAGCAACCGAAACGGAGCGAGACCTTGCGCGACAGCTCGAGGCAATGGACGGTTCCGACTCCGCGGCATCCGAGGCTGCTCGCGCACAGAACGAGTTCGCCAGAGCGGTCGAGGCGGCCGAACGCTACACCCGTGTCGTGCTCGCCCGGTTCATAGCTGACGAGGCGATTCGTCGTTACAGCGAGGCACATCAGGACCCGCTCCTTGAGCGGGCGAGCCGCTACCTCCAGTTGTTGACCGAAGGAGGCTACCGAGAAATCGGCGTTGGCGAAGACCCGAAGATGGGTCCACGCCTCAGTGCGATCTATTCCAGCGGGGAAGAACGGTCGGTTCCGCAACTCTCCGACGGTACTCGGGACCAGCTCTACTTCGCCCTTCGACTCGCTGCGATCGAAGAGGCATTCGGCCGCAACGGTCCGATGCCGGTCGTTCTCGACGACGTCCTTGTCAACTTCGACGACAACCGCGCTCGGGCTGCCCTCCGCTGCCTTGCCACGCTCGCTGAGTCAGGCCAGGTTTTGCTCTTCACCCACCACCGCCACGTCCTCTCGCTCGCCGAGGAGGTGCTCGCACCAGAGCAGTACACCGTCCACGAGCTCGCCACCGCCGCAAGTAGGCAAACCGGGTAGGCAGCGCATCCCGCGACGGCGTCCGCTGCGAGTGGCAACGTAAGTGTCGAGAAGCGCACGAGACGCCACCTCGATGTCACCTCAATCGAGAGCCGATCCTGACCCGGACATGGCGCGACCCGTTCGAAGGCTCGCCGGCGGTTCGGCGAGCACGAATCGAAATGCAACGAAACCCGGATAGGGACGGCCTTGTGCGCTACGGCGACGAGTCCGAGTCGTCGAGGCCGATGCTCGGCTCATCCGGGGCGTATTGGACCGTAAGCGACGTTGCGAGCATCACCGCGACGAGTGCAGAAACCGGTGCGAACACCCCGGGGTGTCCGACGGCGTGCGAGGTTGCGTGGCGCGCGAAGTAGTCCGGCGGGTCGATGCCGGTGTTTGGAAACCATGTCGTGAAGGCACGGAACAGTGGGCGGAGTGAGAGATTCTCGGCCGCAAGTTGCAGCGGAAGTTCGTCGAACTCCTCTTGCGCCCGGGTTTTGGCGTGCTCGCGACCGTTCTTGCCGTGGAGTCCGAGAACGATGCTGTCGATGATGTTCGACGCGTGAGACTGTGCCGGTCCATCGAGGTTGGCACGCATCGCGGCGATGGCGCTACGGCACTGCACGGCCCACTCGTGCGCAATCAGGCCAAGCGCCTCCTCGCAGTCGTCGAGGATGTCGTTGCGGCGATCGGCGAGTATGCCGACGCGTGCAGCCTGCCCATCCGCCTCGATGAGCAGGATGACGATCTTGGCCCGCGGCACCCAACTGAGCGGTATGCCTTCGTCAAGTGCCACCGATGCCACGACGTCGAGGGCGACGAAGTCGCGGAGGTTGACGGGAAGCCAACGGTTGAGGGCCGCGCGCAGACCGGGGATGTCGATCGTGGGGAGCTTGAAGGTGATGCCCTCAGCGACCCGCGCGAAAAGCTCGGTCTGCTTGCGCAGTGATTCATTGAACGCGGCGCTGGTGCGCGCCCACTCGTGGAGCGCGGCGCTTGATGAAACTGCGCGGTTCAGTGCCGCAAAGTCGAGGGACTTGGCGAGAGAGTCTGCCCACTGCTTCTGCGAGCCCATCGCCTGCGCGGCGAGCCCGGCGTCGACAATCGCCTTGTGGGTAGCAGCGATGCCAGAGAAGTTGATCGAACGAGCGAAGTCCTTGGCGATCGCTTCTTGGGCCTCGGTGATCTTCTTGAGGACACCTGTGTGCTCAAAGGAGCGCTGGGCAGCCTGGACCGCCGAGAAGTCGATGAATGCGAGGTTGCGCTGGATAGCCGCGAAGGCGTCGAGGGACGGGATAGACGCGCGGAAGACAGACCCGCGTTCAGCTGGCTCGTCCTGATCGGAGGTCTCCAACTTGTTTTGCTCCTCCGGGTCACCCGGCACCTCGGGATCGTTGTACACGGTTCCAGTGTGCCAGCCGGGTGGGACACACATGAGAGTCAACTCCCCATTAGGAATCCGATAGCAGTGACCGTCTTCCCTCTGATGCCTGAAAAGACCCTCTGATAGGCGGATGGGGCGTTGGTCAATGCCACATGGAATCTTTGACAGTCGAAATACAATGCTGTCGACTGGGACCTCGAGAAACTTGATGCGATCGTTGCACGATCAGCGATGAGTCGCAATGGCCGGGTAGATTGCCCGTGCCGACAAAAATTGGCGGCCGCCTCATTCAATCTTGCGACAGTACTGCGACATCCGGCGATGGAAAACAGTGCAGAATAGAAGCGAACAGTGGCAATCATTGCAACAGTCCTAACGACCCCAAAGCCCAGCCCCCGCAAGGAGGACTGGATTCGAGTGGGCGACCAGGAGCGAACTGGCGTCCTCAGCGTGGCCCTGTCGATCTTCAACGGCGAGGCCGACCAGGCCGCCGCCCAGCTGGTGAGTCAGATCGGCGAGCTGCAGGCGAGCAAGCCAGCGAGCGCATAATCGTGACGACGGCCCGCGACACCATGGTCCCCGACCCTCGTCGAACGCGAGAGCCTTCGACGCTGCGCGTTGAACCCTCGCCCGCCCGCACGGTCTTCCATAACTCTTCCATAACTCGTTCGGTGTCGGGGAGTGTCGGGGCGTGTCATCAGGTCCTTTGCATTCCGATGCCAAACCACCTCCGGACCATTGTCGAAGACCCGCAACAGACCAAGTCAACACTGGGTTCTCACGCCGGAGCCCAACGTGCGACTGCAGATTCGACATCGTCGCTGCATTGCCCCACTCCTCGACTCATGCACAGTGAGAGGTTCACGGGTCAACCCTTTCAAGGTGGCGGCACGGGTTCGAATCCCGTTGGGGGTGCGACGAATTTTTGCTCATTAGCGCGGTCTTCGGTCGCTTCAGTCGACGGCCCAACTGCCACTGCCATAACTTTTCGGTCCATC
>Ga0307375_10003534_pt1 | contig 15342 bp, 13 predicted proteins | sample TR1MG_FD_202531 | JGI IMG/M metagenome (GOLD analysis project Ga0307375, IMG submission 202531) | Soil microbial communities from Risofladan, Vaasa, Finland - TR-1 | ecosystem: Environmental > Terrestrial > Soil > Coastal area > Acid sulfate soil | place: Finland: Risofladan, Vaasa | collected...
GCGCCGCCTTCACCCAAGAAGAAGCGCAAGATTGAGCGCACCCGTTTCCGCGAGACCGGCCGCAGCTTCCGCCACAAGGAGAAGGCGCCGCCGCTTGAGCTTGCCGCGGACCAGGCCCCGAAAACGCAAAAAGAGAGCAAGAAACACGGCAAGAAGAAAGAAGTTTCCATGAAGCCGGGCAAGAAGGAGAAGATCCGCTTTGGCCGCGCGCCGCAGGAGACCCTCCCGAACTCGCCCACCAGCCAGACCGAGGACGCAGGCGCCATGCCACGGGAAGCCGTGGCCCCCCAGCCGGACCTGGTGGAAGAGGGCGCCGTGGAGCAAAACGTAAAGCCGACCAAGACGCGTTTCAGCGATCTTGCCCGCAAGCAAAAGGGAAAGACGCAAAAGAAGAAGGCTGAAGACTTCAGCACGGTCCAGCCGCCTACGGCCGCAGAAGCAGCAGACCGGCAGCTGCAGTCGGCACCCCTGGGCCTGGGGGACAACGTGGAAAAGAAAAAGAAGAAGGGCGCCACCACCTCGACCGAGAAGACCCGCTACAGCGACGAGATGCGCAAGCCCAAGGAGAAAGAGGCCAAGCCGCAGCCCACGCCCATACCTCCTGTCCCCGGCGCTCCGGCACCGGCCACCGCGCCCCAGCAGTAGCAGCGCACACACCTTAGACTCGCGGGCCGGCAGACCCCTTCCGGCCCGCTTCACTTTTTGGGCTTCCCTGCTCTATTGCGGTAATCTGTCGGGCAGGATGAAAGACATTTACATCGCCGATCTTGCCGCGTGGGAGGAAGGCCGCTCCCTGGACGGATACTTCCTGCTGCTGGGCCGCCAGCAGCGCACCACACGGACCAACAAGCCCTACCTCAACCTGACGCTCTGCGACAAGACCGGCCAGCTGGAAGGCCGCGTCTGGGACCCCGCCGACCCGCGCATTGCGCGCGACCTGGTGCGCGGCGACATGGTGAAAGTGCGCGGCACCATCTCCCGCTTTGATGACCGGCTCCAGTTGAAGGTCGACCAAATCCGCAAGGCAACCCCCACTGAAGCGGATCGCGCGGACATGCTTCCGGCCACCACGTACAACGTGGAAGAGCTCTGGAATACGCTCACTGGCTGCATTGAAAGTTTTACCGACTTACACCTCAGGCAGTTGCTGACCACCATCTTCAGCGATTCCGAACTGGCCCAGGCTTACCGCGAGGCGCCTGCGGCCCGCCAGCTCCATCACGCCTGGCTGGGCGGCCTGCTGGAGCACGTCGTCAGCCTGCTCACGCTTGCCGACCGCGTGGCGCCCCACTATCCGATGCTCCATCGCGACCTGCTGCTGACCGGCGTGATTCTCCACGACATTGGCAAGACCGCCGAGCTCTCATGGGATGCCGGATTCGACTACACCACCGAGGGCACCCTGCTGGGACATATCCACATGGGCGTCGCGCTGGTGGAAAAGACCATCGACACTCTGCCTGATTTTCCTCCGCGCCTGCGAACACTCGTCGTCCACATGGTCTTGTCGCACCACGGCAAGTTGGAATTTGGCTCACCCAAGCTGCCCATGATTCCCGAAGCTCTGGTACTTAACTTCCTGGACGACCTGGATGCCAAAATGCAGGCCTTCTCCGGCGAGTTCGAAAAGTGCACGCGGGAAGGCCGCGACCCCGCCGAGCTGACCGGACGGGTGTGGGCTCTCGATCAGCGCCAGTTGCTCAACACGCGCGCCTTTCTCGACATCCCTTAGCGGCGGCCGCGCGGCAGATGCCTTGACTCCTCTTTCCGTTGCCAGGGCCTGGCTTAGGACCGACGGTGCCGCTCTGGCTGCATTTTCCGAGCTTCCCCCTTGCCCTGCCATCTGGAGATTTTCCCTATCTGACATGTGCGTTCGTTCGCTGTGGATCCTTGGATGGGGCGCCTCCGCGCTGTCGGTTGGCGCATGCGCGGCCAGCGCCCTAATTCTCTTCAGCCGCCGCCTCCCCTTCGTGCTGGCCACTTTTTTGCCCGCCGCCCAGGGCCTGCTGTGGGCTCGCTGGAAGGTCGGCGGGCACTGGCTGCAACTGCTGGCGGAGCCGCTTCTGGTGAGCTCCGGCGTGCACCCCAGCAACTCCGACTGCATGGCCGTTGTGGATACATGGATTGCGCCACGCATCGCCAGCCATTCCGTCTTCCTCGCGCTGGAGTACGGAGTGCCTGTGCTGGTCGCGGCGGCCGTTGACGGGTTCCTGAGCTTCCGCTCACTACTCTTGGTCGCATCCGCCAGGACCAGCCAGCCTGAGGTTTCCGGATCAAACTACGAACCAGGCCCATTGCGCCTCAGTGAGCGGGACGATCGAGAGCCTGCCGATGATCACCAGCGGCGAGCCAGCAAAGAGTTTTTCCGCTTTGATCTCCGCGAGCGTCTTCGGCAACTTGAGCCGTTTGCCCGCTTTCACCCTTACCACGGGCACTTTCGGGTCGCTGGGGTCCACGCTTGCCACCGTGCCGGTTCCCACGGCGCGCCGCTCGTCGCCCGTGTGGTAGAAAATCCACTTCGTGCCTGCCTTCATCTCGCGCAGGTGCTTCACCGCCGTGGGGTTCGTCACCCCGTCCCACACGGTTTCTTTGTCGCGCAAAAAGTCATCGAACGAATACACGTCCGGCTCTGTCTTGAAGAGAAAATAGGCCACTTGTTTCCTCCAGATTTCTCAGTCGCCGTCAGCGAGCCTGCGCCGCTTCCCGGCTCTCCACCACCCAGGACACCACACCGCAGACCGCCAGAATCGCGCCCATCACCGCCAACGACACCGCAATGGGCACCTCAATCCAGTGCGCGGCCAGCATCTTCAGTGCCACAAACGCAAGCAGCGCTGCCAACCCGTAATGCAGATAGCGGAAGCGGTCCAGCAGCGACGACAGAGCGAAGTACAGCGAGCGCAGACCCAGAATCGCCGCAATGTTTGACGTGTAGACGACGAACGGATTGTGGCTGATCCCCAGTATTGCTGGAATGGAGTCGACGGCAAAGAGCACGTCGGTGGCTTCGACGGCCAGAATGACCGGCAGCAGCGACCCCTTGGACGGCTGCAGCCGCGCAATCCACTCCGGGATGGCCGCGTGCGCGCCCCCGCCCCGCACCAGACGGCCCGCCGCGTACAGCAGGAAGAGGCCGAAGACCCACGTGATCCACGCAAAGCGATGCAACAGCGAGACACCGGCCGCAATAAAGAGACCGCGGAGCACCACGGCGCCGCCGACGCCCCACAGCAGGGCCCGGTGCTGCCGAATTTCGCTGATGCGGAAGCCCCGAAAAATGATGAGGAACACAAACAGGTTGTCCAGGCTGAGGGAGGTTTCAATGGTGTACCCGGCCACCCACTCGAGCGCCGTCTCGTGGCCCTGCGCCACGGCAATCCACGCCGCAAACCCGGCGGCCGCCGCGGCCAGCGCCGCCGTCCACACCCAAGCCACCAGGTGCGGATGCCGCGCCTCATGCCGGCGCCCGGGCAGCAGCGCATCGGCCACCAGCAGCGTCAACACCGCCGCATGGAACCACAGCCACCACTCCCAACTGGCGCCAGCAATCATTGCTAGGATGCTAAATCACGGCGGCGAGATGCGCGCTCATCGTGCGGCATCTTCGCGCGGCGTCATCGAGCGTCCAGCAGCCGAATAGTCTCCAGAATCACGTCTCCGTCAATCTGCAGGCTGCGGGCGCTGATCTTGTCCATGGTGTCCTGCGCGGTGTGGTGATAGCTGTCGTTGGGCCCGTAGTCAATGTCAATCATGTCGATGGAGGGCACTCCGCGCTCGACAAACGGCAGATGGTCGTCCTCCACGGCCTCGGCTTCCTGAAAGAAGTGGTCCGCCACTCTCTCCTTTTTTGCCGCCTCGCGCATCAGGTCCACCAGCCATCCGGTGGAGTTGGTTTCTCTCTGGATGTCGAGATCCTTGTCGCCGATCATGTCGGTCAGGATAAAGGCCTTGATGCGCCCCAGCGTGCCGTCGCGGCCCCACTCAGCCGCCAGGTGCCGGCTGCCATAGGTCGAGTCCGAGCGCGACCAGCTCTGGATGGCCTCTTCGCCGTCAAAAAACACCAGCCACACCGAGTAGCCGTCCAGCTTGTGCCCGTTGGCCGTTTCCGCGCGGAACTGGTCGGCGAGCGAAAGCAGCAGTCCGGTGGTGGAACCGCCGTCATTCGCACCGACAAAATGGATGTTCCTGAGCCAGTAGTTTGTCTCGTAGTGCGTGGCCAGCGCGATGACGCCGGGCTTTGTTCCCGGGAAGCGCACGATGAAGTTGCACATCTTCACGGGGCCGATGGGCGTGTCTGCGGTGAAGGCGTCTTCCTGCAGGTTGTCGTGGGAGAGGCGCGCACGCAGGAAGGCTTCGGCCTTGGCGTGTCCGGGGCTGGTGGGCCACCGGGGCCCGATGGCCACAAACTGCCGCGCGTACTCATACGCCCGTCCGCCGCTGAAGCGCTGGGCCTGCGCCGCCGCCGGAATCCCCAGAGGAACTGCCGCCAGTAGCAGAGCCAGCACTGCGCGCAAACCTGCGCGGAGCCGCATTACGCGCTCTCCTTTGCCCTGCGCCGGGCCGGATGCACCCACCACGCCACGCCGATTCCTACGAGGTAAAGCGCCAGCATGGGAATCGCGTAAATGCACATGGTCCAGGGGTCTGGGCTGGGCGTAATAATCGCCGCCACCAGGAACACCGCCAGAATGGCGTAGCGAATGTTCTTCCACAGAAACTTAGGGCTGACGATGCCGAAGATGGCCAGGAAGAAGATGAGGATTGGCAGCTCAAAGCTGATGCCGAGCCCCAGGATGATGCTCAGGAAGAAGCTCGAGTACTCCTCGATGGTGACCATCGAGGTGAAGTTGTGTCCGAAGTCCACGATGAGGATTTTCAGGGCTCCGGGCAGCACCCAGAAGTAGCCGAACGAGGCGCCCGCGAGGAACAGCCCCACGGTTGCCCCCATGAACGGCACCACAAACCGGCGCTCCTTCTGGTAGAGTCCCGGCGCTATGAAGAGCCACACCTGGTAAAGAATGAACGGCGAGGCCAAAATGGCGCCGCCCAGCAGCGACACCTGCAAGTCCAGGTTCAATGGGTCCATGGGGTGCGTGAACACCAGCTGCTTGCCAATGTGGTTCAGCGGAGCCTGAATAAAATCCACCAGCTGGTTATGCGCGAACCACGCTACAAAAAAACCCACGGCAAGGTACGCCGCCGAGTGGACGATGCGCTTGCGCAACTCCTCCAGGTGCTCCATCAGGCTCATGCCTGGGAGGTCCACACGCTGAGAGACTGCCTCCCGCGCCTTGCCGATTGCGTCCCCGGCGTCAACCATTCTGGCTCACGGCCTCCGTTGTCGCCTGGCTCTGCGGCGCGTCGGTCGCCGGCGCTTCCTCTTGTGGCGGCGCAATGGGCGCTGCGGCCTCTGCTGCGGCGCGTCCGGGCCGCTCTGCAGCCACGATTTCGCCGGTGGATGGCGGCTGGATGCGCAGGCCACCCTGCTCGGCCTTTGCAGGCTCGGCAGGCGGTTCCGCGACAGCCGGTTCTGGGGCAGCAACAGGCTCGGCGGCAGCAGGTTCTGAGGCAGCCGAATCCGTAGCTTCTGAGGCCTCGGGCGTCTCCGCCTGCGCCATGTCACCCACATAGGGCGACTCCACCGGGTTCATCGCGGTCACGTCGGCGGTGGCGCTTACCGGCTCGGATGGAGCCTCCAGCGTGAGGGTCCGCCGCTGCTCCTCTTCCCGCTTGAGCCGGTCCGCCTCTTCAGAGACTCGCAGCTCCTCTTCCATCTGGAACTTGAAGTCGTTGGAGGCCTTGCGGAACTCGTACATCAGCTTCCCCAGCTGCTTTCCGATCTGCGGCAGCCGCCGCGGCCCGAAGACCACCAGCGCCAGCACCATCAGGATGAGCGAGTCTGCCATCCCGAGGCTGGAAACTTCAATCTGAGGAACAATTCCCATGTGGGCTTAATGATACCTGTCGCCGCGCCTGACCCACAATTGCCAAGCGGCCCCGCACGGTCATTTGTCGAGCCGCCGCTGCCGCTGGAAGACTGCTGGGAGACGCCTGGGCGCCTGGTCTGGGCGCTTGAAAACCTGATTGACGGCCGCGTCGTCAACCGCATCCAGGTGCGCCCGGCGTGAAACACCTGGCCCGCGTGGCCCAGGACCGCATGCTGGAAGTCCCGTAGTTGCGTAGCAGGCGTGTGGCGGGCTCGCGGTGCGGCTCCTGCAACTTTGGGCCTCCCGCTTTGCGCGGGCGTCTCGCGCAAAAGGGAAGGATGCACTACTCTGGCAAGTGAGTCGCATGGTCCAGTTCATCGCAAAGCTGAAGAAGGCGCTGTGGCTGGCGCTGGAACACGACGTGATCAACACGGCCAAAGCTGCCGCTTACTCCGGCATGCTGATGATCTTTCCCGCCATGGTGGTGATGACCGCGTTGCTGGCCCTGGTGCCGGCAAGCTCCTTCTTTGTGGGCGAGGTCCGACGCTCGTTTGACTACCTGCTTCCCGGCGACACTCTGTCTTTGCTGGCCGCCTCCCTGGAAACACGGCGCCTCTTCTCGGTCCAGCTGCTGCTTTCCGCCGCCGTCCTTACGCTTTTTGCCGCGCTGGGTCTGATGCTCTCTTTGATGGAGGGCTTCCGCCGCGCCTACCGTTTGCCGCGCGACGAATGGGGCTTCTGGCAACAGCGCGCCCGCGCGCTGATGCTGGTGCCGATTGTGCTGTTGCCGCTGACCCTGGCCACGCTGGTGCTGGTCTTCGGCCGACAAATCGAGTCCTGGATGGTGGTTGCCGCCAACCATGACCTGCGCCTGGTCGTCCTGTTCTTCTGGCGTGTAGTGCGCTGGGGTGTCTCCCTGGCTACCGGCATTGCGGTGCTGGGCGCGCTGTATCACTTTGGAACGAAACGCGGCGAACACTGGGTGCGGGTGATGCCGGGCGCCATTACGGCCACGCTCTCCTGGTTTCCTGCCACCCTGGCGTACGGCTGGTATGTGACGCGAATCGCCAATTACTCCCGCTTTTACGGGTCTTTCGGTGCCGGCATCGCCACGCTGGTGTGGCTGTACATCACGTGCTTCAGCGCGCTGCTGGGCGCGGAACTGAACGGCGTGCTTTTCCGCTCGCGCCAGGACGAGACGGCGGCTGACGGCGAAATCCGCATCGACCCCTGCGTGTAAAATAAGGGTGGCCTTCTTTCTTCTCTTTATCCCTGCAACTGAACCCTTCTGGAGTCCTTTCAATGCCGCCTGCTGAACCAAGTCTGACCGTATCTCCCATCCAACGCCGTGCAAAAATTGTTGCCACACTCGGACCCGCTTCCAACACGGAACCCGTCTTTCGCGAACTGGTGCGCGCAGGGGTGGATGTTGTCCGCCTGAACTTCTCCCACGGGACCCACGAAGAAAAGCTGGCGCTGATCCAGATGATTCGCAAGGTGAGCCGCGAAGAGCGCAAGCCGCTCTGCATTCTCGGGGACCTGCAGGGGCCAAAGATCCGCACCTCCAAGCTGAAGGACCGCCAGTCTGTGCTGCTGAAGGCCGGCCAGCGGCTCACCATCACGCCGCGCGAAGTGCCGGGTACCGCGTCGCTGGTGGGCACCACGTTCAAAACCTTGGCGGAGAATGTGGAGCAGGGCTCGCGCATTCTTCTCTCCGACGGGCTGATTGAACTGCGCGTGCACGAGATTGACGGCGCTGACGTGGTGTGCGAAGTCATCAATGGCGGCATGCTGGGTGAAAACAAGGGCATCAATCTTCCCGGCATTCCGGTGCGCGTGCCTTCGCTCACAGAAAAGGACGCCGAGGATCTCGAGTTCGCCATCAAGAACGGTTGCGACGCCATCGCCGTTTCGTTTGTCCGGACCGCGGAAGATGTTCGCCTGGTGCGCAACCGCGTGTCTGCCTACGGCGGCGAAACCTGGATTATTGCCAAGCTGGAAAAGCCGCAAGCCATTGAGCACCTGGACGACATTCTGCTTGCCGCCGACGGCATTATGGTGGCTCGCGGTGACCTGGGCGTTGAGGTTCCTCCGGAGATGGTGCCCGCGATTCAGAAGCACATCATCCGCCGCGCCTCCGAGTTCCGCAAGCCGGTGATCACGGCCACGCAAATGCTGGAGTCGATGATTGAAAATCCCCGGCCCACGCGCGCCGAGGTTTCCGATGTGGCCAACGCCGTCTACGACGGAACCGATGCCGTGATGCTCTCTGGCGAGTCGGCAGTGGGCAAGTATGCCGTGGGCGCCGTATCGATGATGGCGCGCATTGTTTCCGAATCCGAGCGCCACATGAAGGACGCCGGCGTGGACCCCGGCCACCGCACCAGCCATCTCTCGATTGCGGAGACCATCTGCGAGGCGACCGCCCACGCCGCCGACGACCTGGACCTGCGCGGCATCGCGCTGTTCACTGAGTCTGGCGCGACGGCGAGGCAGCTCTCCAAGTACCACCCGTCGGCGCCGATTTTCGCGCTCAGCCCGATTGAGGTGACCATCAACCGCCTCAACCTGCTGTGGGGCACCACGCCGATTCGCTGCCCCAAGGTGAACTCGACCGAGGCGCTGGTGGATGTGGCCGAGAGCCTGCTGGAGCAATACGGCTATGTGCGCAACCGCGAGGTGATCGCGATTGTGGCAGGAACCCGCACCAAATCCGGCTCCACCAACTTCCTGCGGCTGCACGTTCTGGGCGAGCGGAACCAGGAAGGCGTCCGCTTTTTCTCCGGGCATGATGAAGAGATGGATATAGCGTCCGCGCCTGCTGCAACGCCCGCGAAAAAGGCAAAGCGCACCGCCGCGAAACCCGCCAAGACTGGACGCCGGAGCAAGTAGCTTGAGCAGCACGCAAAATAGAACGCCACTCCTTGCGGGAGTGGCGTTCTTTTTTGTTGCGAGTTGACGGCGCGCTTGACTACTTTGCCGCAAGCTGCCGCAGGACGTACTGCAGAATGCCGCCGTGCTCGAAGTACTCGATCTCCTGCGGCGTATCGATGCGCACCCCGGCGTGGAACTCTTTTGCCGTGCCGTCTGCGGCTGTGGCCGTGACGGTGAGCGCTCGACCATTGGCAAACTTCGCCTTCAGCATGGCCGTGAGGCCGGGGAAGTCAAAGACTTCTTCGCCGGTGAGGCCGAGCGATTCGACGCTCTGCCCCGCCTCAAACTGCAGCGGAAGGATGCCCATGCCGACGAGGTTGGAGCGGTGAATGCGCTCAAAGCTTTCGGCGATGACGGCGCGGACGCCGAGCAGCTTGGGCCCCTTGGCTGCCCAGTCGCGCGAGGAGCCGGAGCCGTATTCCTTGCCCGCCAGGATGACCAGCGGCACGTTGCGCTGGGCATACTTTACGCTGGCGTCGAAGATGGACATCGGCTCGCCCTCGGGCAGAAGACGCGTGACGCCGCCTTCGGTGCCGGGAGCCAGCTTGTTGCGGAGGCGCACGTTGGCAAAGGTGCCGCGGACCATGACTTCATGATTGCCGCGGCGGGAGCCGTAGCTGTTGAAGTCAGTGGGCTTGACGCCGTGCTCGGAGAGGTACCGGCCCGCGGGGCCGTTGGCCTTGATGGCTCCGGCGGGCGAGATGTGGTCGGTGGTGACCGAGTCGCCCAGCACGGCGAGCACGCGCGCGCCGGCAATGTCGGTGATCGGAGGCGGCGTGTTGGTCATGCCGTCGAAGTAGGGTGCCTGGCGGATGTAGGTCGAATCCGGCTCCCACTGGTAGACATCGCCGGTGGGGAAACTGAGCCCCTGCCAACTGGCGTCGCCGAGGGAAACGGTGGCGTACTCCTTGCGGAAGCTTTCGCTGCTAAGGCCCTTTTCAATGGCCGCGGCCACTTCTTTCTGCGAGGGCCAGATGTCCTTGAGGTAGACGGGATTGCCGGCCTGATCTTTGCCGAGCGGGTCGGAGTCAAAGTTGTGGCCGATTCTTCCGGCCAGCGCGTAGGCCACCACCAGCGGCGGGCTCATCAGGTAATTGGCGCGAACGTCCACGTTGACGCGGCCCTCAAAGTTGCGGTTGCCGCTGAGCACGCTCACGGCCACGAGGCCATGCTCGTCGATGCTCTTGGAGACGTCCGACGGCAGCGGACCGGAGTTGCCGATGCAGGTGGTGCAGCCGTAACCCACCACGTTGAAGCGCAGCTTTTCGAGATAGGGCAGCAGGCCTGACTTCTGGTAGTAGTCAGTGACCACGCGCGAGCCGGGCGCAAGGGATGTCTTGACCCAGGGCGGCACGGTGAGGCCCTTCTCCACGGCCTTTTTGGCCAGGATGCCGGCGGCCACCATGACGGAGGGGTTGGAGGTGTTGGTGCAGCTGGTGATGGCCGCGATGACCACGGAGCCGTGATCGAGATAGGTGTCCGGGTCGACGCCGAAGCGTTCCTTAACCGTGGTGGTGACGTGCAGTGGTGCCTTGTCGCCGATGGCCGTGTCGCGGATCGCGTGACGGTCCCAGGCAGCGGCGGTGCGGGTTCCGAGCGGCTTGGCGGTGGGCGCCAGCAGTCCGGGAAGCTGCTGCGCAAAGCTGGTTGCCGCATCTTTCAGCAACACGCGGTCCTGCGGGCGCTTGGGCCCGGCCACGCTGGGCTCCACGCTTGCCAGGTCCAGTTCCAGCGTCTGCGTGTACACGGCCTCCGGCGATGCCGCCGTGTGGAAGAGGCCCTGCTCCTTGTAATAGGCCTCGACCAGCGCGATTTGTTCTTCGCTGCGGCCGGTGAGGCGGAGGTAGCGCAAGGTTTCGGCGTCCACGGGGAAGATGCCGCAGGTGGCGCCGTACTCCGGAGCCATGTTGCTGATGGTGGCGCGATCGGCGAGCGGCAGCTCGGCGATGCCGGGCCCGTAGAACTCGACGAATTTGCCCACGACGCCGAGCTTGCGCAGCGCCTGAGTGACGGTGAGCACCAGGTCCGTGGCGGTGGTGCCCTCGCGCAGCTTGCCGGTGAGCTTGAAACCGACGACCTGCGGCACCAGCATGGAAATTGCCTGGCCCAGCATGGCCGCCTCCGCCTCAATGCCGCCGACGCCCCAGCCGAGCACGCCGAGGCCGTTGATCATGGTGGTGTGCGAGTCGGTGCCAACGAGAGTGTCCGGATAGGCCACGGATTCTCCGTCGATTTCCGTGGTGAAGACCACGCGCGCCAGGTACTCGAGATTGACCTGGTGGCAGATGCCCATGCCGGGCGGCACGGCGGAAAAGTTGCGGAAGGCCGTCTGGCCCCACTTTAGGAAGGCATAGCGCTCGCGGTTGCGCTGGAACTCGAGCAGCGAGTTGGCCTCATAAGCCTGGGGCGTGCCGAACTCGTCCACCTGCACGGAGTGGTCGATGACCAGCTCTGCGGGGACCAGCGGGTTGACGAGCTCCGGGTCGCCGCCCAGCGTCTTGATGGCGTCGCGCATGGCACCCAAATCCACCACGGCAGGAACGCCGGTGAAGTCCTGCATGAGGACGCGCGCCGGCATGTAGGCAATCTCGCGGCTGGGCTCGGCCTTGGCGTCCCATTGGGCCAGGAACCCGATGTCGGCGGCGGTAACGTTGACGCCGTCTTCGCGGCGGAGCAGGTTCTCCAGCAGGATCTTGAGGCTAAAGGGCAGGCGCGCAAGGGGAAAGCCGCGGGCTTCCAGTGCTGGGAGGCGATAGATGGTGTAGGTGCGATTGCCGGAGGTGAGCTTGGCCCGGCTGGAAAAACTGTTCATCAGAGAACCTTTCTATCCGCGTTTACGCGGATGGACTCGAACGTGGGATGCGTGGTATGCGGCGGAAGTCTGCCTTGCCTGCCGGCTCGCAGGCTGCAGGGGCACGGCCAACTTCCGAAACCATGCAAATGTTCAGAACCACTTGACGGAAAATCGAGAAGTCAACGGGACAGGCAGCGTCCACGGTCGCGGCGGCCGCGGCGAAAGCGCCGGAACAGAGGCTCGACAGACTGGGCGAAGTGGAGTCGCATAGCTACCGACTAAATTTTATCGCGGTGGACCCCTGCAGGAAAACTGGATGCGGGTCGCGAGTTGGAGGCTGGGACTTGAACAGACGGGGCCGGCGTGCCGCTTTGGGATGCAGGGCGCGGCTGAGGGCGGCAGCACGCCTGCCCGGTCATTTGGGCTGCATGTTGTAAAGGAAGACGGCGCGCAGCTCGAGATAGGGTCCGTGGAAGTCCTTGGGCAGGGGCGGATAGTTGGAGCCGGTGAGCGCGCCCCAGGCGGCGCGGTCCAGCCCGGTGTCACCGGAGCGGCCTTCGAGCACCATGCTGCCGTCCATGAGGCGGCCATTGGGCAGCACTTTAAAGCGGATGACGACGGCGCCGGACTTGAGAATGGGGGGATTCACCTCGTCGGGAATCAAGGGGTCCCAGGTGCGCTCAGTTTCGCGGTACCAGCGCTGCAGCCAGGAGTTGAAGTCCACGCCCTGGGTGTCGGACAGGATTTGCACGCCGCCGGTACCCGCGCCGGGATGCATGGACATCCCTCCGCCGGAGGGCAGGTTGTTGGCATCGTAGCCGGGGTTGCGCGCGGCACTGCGCATGGCCTCGCGGAGCTGATCGGCGGGGTTCGCCGAGCCCATGGCAAAGTTGGGCCGCGCGGGAACAGCCTCCGGCTTGGGGGCCGGAACCTGGGACTGTGAGGTCTGGCTGGGCGAGGTGGGCGGCGCAGCCTGGGGCTTGACGGGATTCTGCAGTTCCGGCTGCTTGGGCTGCTCAGTGGGTGGCGGCGGCGTGGTGGCCTTGCTCATCTCTTCGAGCGTTTTGCGGTCGATTTGCGGAACCTTTTGGGGCACCGGCTTGATGGAGACCTTGGGCTGCAGCTTGCGCAGGGCGTCAGGCGGTAAGTCTAGATAGTTGAGGTCTTTGCGCTGCTTGATGGCATCAAACGGGTCAATGACCCGGGGCTGTTTCAGGACATATCTCGGAATCCAGGTGAAGGCGGAGAGCAGGAGAAAGTGGACGAGGATGGCGATCCAGATGCCTTCCCGCAGGCGGGCCCAGCGGCGCTCGTCCTCGAGCTCACTGATGGTCTCCAGGAGTTCGTGGGTGTTGTAGTCCAGCCAGCGCGAACGGGAGGTGACAGGCTCGGCCGGTTCGCGGTCGTCCGGTTCGCGGTCTTCGGGCGCGGAGTCCTGCGCCTCGGCTCCGTCGCTCTCGGTCAGCAGTCCGGTTGGCTCGTCGGGCTCGTTGCCTGGGATGTGTGGTTCGCGGGTGGGCATGCTTCCGGCGTGAGCCCGGCAAGGACGCCCCGCGTCCAGCCGACTCCAATTCAAATCCTTCCTATCTATTCTCTCATCCCCGGCGCTCTTATCTCCGGCACAGCGGGTAACTCAGGCGCCGGTCATCTCAGGAAAGTACAATGAATCTTTCTGAATGGACGGATTGAAGGGCGGAAAGGGACCCGTTTGAGGCGATTTTTCTCGCAAGTGCTTTTGGAGTGGAAGCTGGTGGTGCTGCCGGCGCTGGCCAAGCTGGGCATCTGGGGCGTGGCGGCCATGGCCATGCTGGATTCCAGCTCAATTCCGGTGCCGATGGACGCCATTCTGGCGGTTTACATCTGGAATGACAAGAAGAATGCCCTGCTCTACTGCCTGCTGGCGGCCGCAGGCTCTGCCATTGGCGGGCTGGTTCCATACGGGATTGGCCGGGCAGGCGGCGAGCTGTTTCTGCTCAAGCGGGTGAATCGCGAGCGCTTTGAGCGCATGCGGGACCGCTTTGAGCGGCAGGAGCTGCTGGCAGTGGCGATCCCCTCGATGCTGCCGCCGCCGACGCCGTGGAAGATTTTTGTATTTGCGGCGGGCGTGTTTGAGATGCGGGTGGCGCCCTTTATGCTGGCGGTGTTTGTGGGCCGGACCATTCGCTGGATTGTGCTGTCCCTGCTGGTTTTGCGGCTGGGGCCGGGCGCGGTGGACCTGGTGGCGCACCACGGCATCACGGTGATGGCCGTGGCCGGCTGCGTGGCGATAAGCGGGTTCGGGCTGTGGTGGTGGTGGAAGCGGCGCTCCGGGTCGTTGGAGGCCTGACGGGCCGGCGAAAACCGGCCCGCCAGGGGAAATCTACTTGCCGGCCAGCGCCGCCTGCGCCGGGGCGGCCTGGAAGCGGCGGAGCAGAACCGGCAGGCCAAAGGCCAAGCCCGCGACGACGGCGGTGGAAGCCAGATCATTGCGATAGAAGGGGATGGCTGCGGCGTAGCAGGCGATGAGTCCGCCCAGGGTGTGCGGGTACATGTCGCCGCCGACCCAGACCGCGTAATTGGAGACCACGAAGAACGAAGTGGGCCCCAGAACCACGCCTGCGCCCACGCGGGCAAAGGTGGTGCGCGAGTGGAGCAGGATATAGCCGAGCGCCATGGCTGCCAGATACCAGGACCAGGTGGTGAGGTAAGCCGACCATTGGAAGCTGTAGTGGTACACGGAGACGGTGAGGAAGTAGTCCGTGGCGATGAGGGCTGCGAGCGGAGCCAGCATTTCCGTCCACGAGCGCCGTGCACCAAAGTACAGCAGCGCACCGCCGATGAGGGTGAAATTCAGCCAGTCAGGATGGGGAATGATGCGGCTGAACACGGCGGCAACCAGCAAGAGATAAGCGAACATGTACACCTCGGGGTGGAATTTCCGGACGGGTTCTCGGGAAAAGGAACTGCTGTGTTCATTCTGAGGGGCGCGCGCCTGCGGGTCAACCAGAAGGCTCGGGCCGGTGAACAAAACTTTTCATGCCAAGCAACCGGACCGCACAGCCGGGACTGGCCAGGTGGAACGAGGAGGCCCGCGCTGGGCGGCGGATGTTTACTTTTGTTCGCGTCCATTCATGGCTTCGCCGGCTTCTTCATGGCCGTCGATGATGTAGACAAAGCCGCTGAGAGGCGGCGGGCCGGCAGTGCGGGCTCCGCTGCGGAATGAGTAGGCGAAGCGCAGATCCGTGAATTCAACGGTGGTCCAGGTGCGGCCGGGGGTTAATTGCGGCGGGTCGATTCCGGACACGGGTTCCTGGCCCACGTCGCTGACGACGGCCCAGCGGCCCCAGTCGAGATAGACCCGGCCGAGGAAGGTGCGCTTGGCGGCCTCGACGGCGGGCGTGTCGCGCGGCTTGAAGAGCACATCGCTTTCGGGGTCGCTGAGGATGTCGCCGGTGCGGGTGTTGATTTCGGCGGTTTGGTAGAAGCTGGGCGTCTCCAGGATGGCGTGCCAGCGAAATGGGCTGAAGGGATAGGGCTCGACGGCCATGCGCAGGATGGGCGCGCTGGTGACGGGGTTGGCCTGCAGCATGGCTTCGGCGGCGGCATGCTGCGTCCAGCGCAGGCCCCACCAGAGGACCATGCCGCAGAGGGCGAAGATGGCCCAGCCCTGGCCGCGGAAGGGTTGGCGGCGGGCGCCGATTTCGCGGT
>Ga0307375_10003535_pt1 | contig 15340 bp, 12 predicted proteins | sample TR1MG_FD_202531 | JGI IMG/M metagenome (GOLD analysis project Ga0307375, IMG submission 202531) | Soil microbial communities from Risofladan, Vaasa, Finland - TR-1 | ecosystem: Environmental > Terrestrial > Soil > Coastal area > Acid sulfate soil | place: Finland: Risofladan, Vaasa | collected...
TATGTGGAGAAACCGGGCCGCCTCCTCGGCGACAAAGCGGTGGCTGGTCCCGTGAAACCCGTACTTCCTGATCCCCATGTCCTCCCGCAACCAGCGAGGCAGCGGGTACGTATTCGCGTATTCAGGAATGGTGGAATGGAATGAAGTGTCAAAAACAAGAATCTGAGGCATCGCCGGATAGAGCTCGGCGCAGGCATGAACGAGCGCGACAGCGGGTGGATTGTGGATGGGGGCAAGATGCTCGACCGAGCGCAACTTGCCGAGCATTTCGGAATCGAGGAGGACGGTACCGGGGAATACTTCCCCGCCGTGAACGAGCCGATGTCCGATCATGTCCGGTTCAAGGTGAGTTGCTGTCAGCAGTTTCATGACTTCCACGAATGCAGACTTGTGGTCAGGCATGACCACAGTATGGATTCGAGTTTCCCCGCCGGAGCGGTGTATGATCTGCGAGGGCTCAGTTGTACGCGGCCCTACCCGCTGCGCTTCGCCGCCGGCGAGCTCCGCTTCCCCGGGCATGGCGATGATTCGGTACTTCAGCGAGGAGCTCCCGCAGTTGAAGACAAGTACATTTTTGCTCATGGTGCGACCTCTATATCTCGTCCGAAGTCCAGCCATACACCGGTATTCCGATCAACCCCTGCGCAATTACCGCCGTGCCGTACACCGCTTCCTCGAGCTTGTCGATCTCGACGTACTCATTGCAGGCATGCGCAAGCTCTTCCGCTCCCGGGCCAAAACCTACAGTCGGCACGTTGAACTCCTTCGAGAGCAGGCTGCCTGCCGTTCCCATTCCGAACCGGCCGAGCTCCCACCTTCCCGGATGCACGCGCTTCCCCGCCGCCGCGAGTGATTGCTGCGCACGGACCACGAGCGGGTCGTACGGGTCGATGCTCCAGCCACTTGAGCTGTGACGAACGAGCTCCGTACGTCCGTTGTACATTTTTTCCGTCCCCTGGCGCACCTGAACCTGTATTGAAGTGTCGGGATCACGTGCGACGAGTCGCGCATCTCGGCGAATCTGGTGCAGAACATCCTCGACTTCGTCAGTGTTGTTCATTCGACGATTCAGGGTTATGGTCGCACTCCGCTGTCCGCGCTCGGTTATGTCCTGAAAGCGGGAACTGTGGGTCTCTGACGTTGCCCCTGTCTCCGCATCTTCTTCCTGGAACGAATCCATGAGCGCACTCACCGCATCATTCACGTGAAACGGATTGCTGCCGTTCAATTTGAGTTCTATCTGAACCCATCCATCGTGTCCGTAGTAGAGTCCGAGATTTGTCGGTTCCCCGAGTACGGCATAGGTCGGTGACAGACCGATATCAGAAACGGTCTTTCTCATGAACTGTCGTATCCCGGTGCTGCAACCGTTACCCTCTGCGACAGTTGCCGCAAACACGAGATTCCCCTGTAGCGGGAGAAGACTTCTCTTCAGCAGCGCTCCTGCGTACATCTGCGCTGCGAGTCCGCCCTTGCAGTCGGCCGCACCGAGTCCATAGATCTTTCGGTCTCTCACGTTGGCGGCCAACGGATCCGACTCCCAGGTTTGATTCCTGTCCGCCTCAACAGTGTCCATGTGTGAAGTCAGGAGCATTGTCGGCGCCGCCTCGCGACCGAGAAGTATGCCAACGACATTGCCAAAATCGTCGCGAAAGACCCTGTCGTAGCCAAGCTCGATCAGTTTTCGCTCTATCTTCGCGGCAACGTCCTGTTCGTGGAATGTCGTACTCGAGGTAGAAATGAGATCCTGAGTGAAATCGCGGACTCCGCGCTTTAGTCCGTCGAGTTTGTTTCGAAGTAAGGTGTACATTGTGTGCCTCCACCTATGTAAAGCAATAATCGTGCCAAACCTGAGTTTGCGTTTATTTACTTACAACATAATTCTTTACTGTTTGTGCGATCCTGTTGACATTATCCATGAACATTTTATAATGAAATGGTAATGTTTCAAAATAAAACGCTATGGGGAGTGATACGTGAGAGTCGAAGATCTTTCGCTTTCCGAGCTGGTACAGTTTTCCGATGGGGAGGTAACAATTGGCGGGCGCAGACTGGTGCTGCATTCGATGGACGCGTTTGCCCAGTTTCGGCACGACCTCATCGAGTCCGTGGGAGTCGACAGCGCCCGAACCATCCTCACGCGATTTGGGTACTTCTGGGGAGAGGCTGACGCGGCGGCAATGAAGCGGATGTTCGTCTGGGACACGCTCGAAGAGTGGCTACGCGCAGGTCCGCGGCTTCACACGCTCCAGGGAGTGGCAAGGAGTCACGTTGTTGCACTCTCAATCGAGGAGCCCGGGAGATTTTATTGTGAGATGAACTGGTACAACTCCGGAGAAGCAGTGGAGCATCGGCTTCAGTTCGGGCCAGAGACCCATGCGGTGTGCTGGATGCTGGTCGGATACGCGAGCGGGTACGCATCGCACTGTATTGGACGCAAAGTATTCTTCCTTGAGCAGAAATGCGCCGCAAAGGGCGATCCTTTCTGTTCGGCGGTTGGCAAAGACTCGGATTCCTGGGGCAGCGAACTGGACACGATGCGTCGCTATTTTGAATCGGAGGACATCGCTCACACAGTCAAAGAACTCAGTGAGGCACTGAGGCTACAGTCGGAAGAACTCGAAGAGCACAGACGTAAGCTGTCGCTCATTCAGCTGGGGCGTGATCGCGGGTTTGCGGAGATACGTAGCCCAGCCTTCCAGCGCGTCCTGGAGATGGCAGATCGAGTTGCCCCCTATGACACCACTGTCCTTCTCACCGGCGAAACGGGAGTCGGTAAAGAGGTTCTTGCCGATCACATACACCGCCTGTCCCGACGCTCGAAAGTTCAGATGGTAACGGTAAACTGCGGTGCTCTTCCGGAGACCCTGCTTGACAGCGAACTCTTCGGCCACCGTGCAGGCTCATTCACCGGTGCAAGCGAGGATCATGTGGGACTTTTCGAGCGGGCTGATAATGGAACGATCTTTCTCGACGAGATCGGTGACATCAGCCAGGCGCTTCAAGTCAAGTTGCTCAGAGTGCTCCAATCGCGGGAACTCATGCGAGTGGGCGAAAGCAGACCGCGAAAAGTGAACGTACGGGTGATTGCCGCGACAAACAGGAACCTTGAAGAAGCAATATCGGCCGGCACTTTCCGTTCGGACCTTTTCTACAGACTCGGCGTAGTTCAGATTGTTGTCCCGCCACTCCGTGAGAGAGCGAGTGACATACTGCCCCTCTCGCGCGTCCTTCTGCGACGGATCGAATCACGGCTGGATCTGCAGCAGTTGACCATGGAGCCCTCCTGCCTCGACTTCCTTACTTCATACCCGTGGCCAGGAAACGTACGCGAACTCGAGAACGTGCTCGAACGGGCAGCGGTTATGTGCGAGAAGAACCGGATCCGGCCGGAAGATCTTCCGGCACACGTCACCAGCTGGTCGGATGCCCCCGATCACGCCCTGAGCGCTTCCCGGTCCCTTGCAGAGGTGGAACAGCACCACATTTTGCGTGTTCTCGAATCGGCCGGCGGCAAGAAGGTTCTGGCCGCGCGGATCCTCGGCATAAGCACTGCAACGTTGTGGCGAAAACTCAAAAATGTTCACGCGCAATAGCGTTGCTTCGGCCGAGCGCTGTTCGGAAGCGCAAGACTGCTCGAAGGCCAATCTGAAACGGGGTATTGATTACATTCAGCCTTACTGTTACGTTCTGGACAAATGAGTATGCATCGTGCCGGCGGCAAGTTCACAAGATCACACACAACCCTCATAGAGGCAGCGGCTCCCCTTGTTGACCTTGCGGTTGAGCTTGAAGAGGTGACCAAGGTGTCACTTGGCATGATCAAGGTAATTGGAAAAGGGCTGCCAAACATCAAATCTTCCGCAATCAACGGAGGATTGAAGTACGTCGTGCGGGGAAATCTCGGTCGACAGGAGATCTATATCTACACAAGCGATCCAGAAAAGACCCAGAACAGACTCTCCGCCATCGAGTCCTGCTGAACGCCTCTGTATTCAGCGCCGGAAACCTTCGCCTGAGTAACCCATTTCAGTGATTTTAATCGCGCGGGACAGATCCGGCCCCTTTGGGTTGATGTAGAAATTGCTCGAAAATCTGCCCGGCGTGCCGGTCGCTGCAAACCCGGCAAGCGTGCGATCGTTCGGCAGTGCGCGGATGATGCAGGTATCTCCGATAAGGGTTACGTCATATCGATAATTTCGATCACGGGCAGGGTCAACAGACAACCCTTTCACAAAGCCATCCGGCGTCTTCACACCCTTTACCAGCTCCGCAAGCGTGCACATCCGCCCGAGTCCTGAATCCTTATCGACAACTTCTCCTTCCAGATTCCAGATCGCGTAGACCATCAGAAACGCTACCTGTTCGGCCGGCTTGAGCGAGGCAGGAGTGTCCTCCGGTCCGTATTTCACTACGTCCACGATAGTTCCGGCAGGGACAGTCACGCCGGCGGTTCCGGTCGGCTGCGCCTGGCAGAAAACCGGACCTGCAAAGACCAAGAGCGACGCAAGAAGTAAGAGTCTGGACCGTAGGTTCATCACTGTTCCTCCAGTAAAACTCAGATCAGGCTGCTCGTTCCAAATATACGTTGCGGGATACTACAGAAAGTCTATCCCACCGGATTGGCGATCCGCAACAACTTTTTTCGAAACCTGTATGCGAACAGAAGGTCACACCAGTTTGACCTTCTTTATACGATACTCAAATAGGGAGAACCTGAACTGATGCGAAATAACAAGCTCTTCGTCCTTACCGGAGCAATGGGCGCCGGGAAATCAACTGTACTCGGCGAGATATCAAAAATGGGAATTGAGTGTGTAGCAGAACCGGCGCGACAAATACTGAAAGAACAACGATCGATAGGCGGCAATGGGGTTCCGGAAAGGGATCCCGGTATATTCTCGGAACTGATGCTATCGCGATCAATACACCAATATATCGAAAGAGAGAAGACTGAAAGGGTAATCATTCTTGATCGCGGAATACCGGATATGCTCGGTTACGCCGAGCTGTTCAAACAGAATCCAACCATCTTCGCAAATGCTGCACGACTGTATCAGTATAATTCGAGGGTTCTCTTCTTTGAAGGATGGGAGGAAATATATACCACCGATGACGAACGGAAAATAGACTTCGCAGGAGCCAGCGGTTTTGGAACGATTCTCCACGATGCATATGATCAGCTGGGATACACATTGATCACCGTGCCCACAGGGGCAGTCAAAGACCGAGTGACGTTTGTCCTGGAACATATAGCAGAAAACTCTCACTAGTGGTCGGGGTCCATACCGCAGTTAGTCACGCCGAGAGTCGAGTTCCTACTCCACATACTCGAGCAGCCACGGCGCCACGAGCACTCCGGTCCTGCGAAGCCGGTACTCGTCACTCCAGCTCCAGCCGTTCGTGCGCCATGAGTCCGGTCCCCACCATTCGAGCGTATCGTTCGCATTGTGTACCGGACCGAACGTGTTTGCCCGGTTGCCGTAAGCGGTCAGTTCCACGAGGTGCTCACCTGCATCGAGGGTGCCAAGATCGGCGACATAGGGCGAGAAGGCGATGCGGCCCGCCGCCCTGCCATCGACCTGCACGCTCAGAAGCGGGTTGCGGAACTGGCCTGCCTGCAGGAAGCGACGTCCGCCTCCTTGAACAGGAATACGATAGGTTACGTTTCCCCCATAGAAGGGAAGTCCCTGTGTGGTCCAGTCGCCGAAGGAGAGGCTGCGAACGGGCGGCACAAGTCGCACCTGCGTACCGGAAACTTGCACGCCGAAGTCGCCGACAAGATACATCCACTCGGCCCCGCCGCGACGGGTAATTGGAATGGTAACTTCCAGCATCGAAATCCCATGTGGAATCGTGGGCAGCTCCACCGTGCCGATCGGTTTGTCGACAAACCAGCCGTTCGGGCTGTTCTCCACAGCCCTGCCGTTGAACCGTATTTGCGCGATTGCCGCCTGTTCGAGCGCAAGGCGCACGCCGATCACTTCAAGCTCCGACTGAAGGCGGAACCGGAGCATCAGCGGTCGACGGGATGACGCATCATCCGGTTCTACCCAGGGTTGAGCCATCCGCCCGGTACGGGCAGGCCACCCGAGCGATGCGCGGAACGCGTTGTCGATCCGCAGGATCTCCTCCACAGGATGCCAGTCCTCATTGGGGTCAAAGCGGTATTCGGCCCGGTCAAGAAGGAGCACGTTCGGCTCTGAGAGTTCAATCTCGACCGGACCGTCAAGCCGCAACGGATTGCGGAGTCTTGCCAGGAGCACAGCCTGCGAGACCGCGGAGCTGCGGCGCGCTCGCGGTACAACTTCGGTTTTGGACACCACGCCTTCGGTCACGGTCGACGGAGGATCAAGAGCAAGGAGAACAGAATCGTGACATGCAAGCTCGAAGGAGAGCTCAGTGTGATCGCCAACCGTGCGGGCTTCGAGGCTGCGGTGGCTGCCCTCCATCGTATCGTAGAGGGTTACCGCGTAGGTTCCGGTAAGCCGAAGCGAGACCCTTTCGGCTGAAGGTAGATCAGGGTTCTGCGGGGCGTACACATGACAGAGGAAGAGCCAGTGACGGTTCCCATCGGCACGCAGCTGATAGATCAGGTTTTCGTGCAGCCTGCCGTCGCTCCCTCGCACTTCAACATCGCGGAACGACTCGAGCGCCCCCAGAATCGCCGCACGTGCCATGGGCACGCGGATCGAGCTGTCGGCAAGGCGGAGCGGCGCGGGCGACACGGCGGCAGAGATATAGCGTGGCGGTTCACCTACGAAGATGAGTATGCCGCCTGCCTTCCTGAACTGCTCAAGCAGTTCGAATGTTGACGCCCGCAGGGTCCGGCACCCTGAGACGATGATCGCCTCGTAGCGCATTGGACCAACTGCAAGCCGGTCGTCCTTCACCTCTGCCCGTCCCTGCAGAAGCGATTCGGCAAGAAAGTCGAAATCAAGCTGCCCGAAAAGCAGCCAGCCGGTCAGGGTGGAGAATGCCCCATCGAGCTCGTCACGCTCGAGTGCAGTCTGCTCCCGAGGTCCCCAGGCAAGCCAGTAGGATTCGATCGGATGCACAACTGCGATCCTCGCAACCGCCGTGCCTCGGGTCAGGGCGGTGTTCAGGCGGGCAAAGTGATCCTCAACCATCCGGTACTCGCGGTACCACGGCGACTGAAATCCGATGGCTGCCGGATAGTCCCGCTTTGCCTCCCCTTCCATCGAAACCCAGGAGAGGTGGTGCACCCGCACGGTTACCCCGAGCGCCGCCTGCCAGTCACCCTGCAGCTTGTGGCCGCGGAAATCGAAGTGCCATCCGGTCACCCCGTAGAGTTCGGAGAGCACCCCTGGGGCCCCCAGCTGCCGTGCGGTACTCTGCGCCTGCTTGGCGGTGTTGAACTCTCGGCGGTCGCAGAGCATATCAATACCGGGAAGCTGAAATGAGCGATAGGAGCGCATCGCCTCTCCGAGCGCGGTGGTCTGCGATTCGAGAGTCGGCTCCTCCATCATGTGGCCGGTCAACATGATGCGGTGCTCGGCGCACCAGTCGCCAATTGTATCGGCAAATGCAGAAGAGAATCGCTCCGCGACATGGTCGTGGTAGCGGTAGCGCAGCAGCCGAGTCGAGGCCGGTTCGCCTTCCCAGAAGAGCGCCGGCAGCGAAGGGAGAAAACTCTGCCCGTAGGCGTCGCTGAAACTCTCCTCGAAGTCGTCGGTATAGGGGACGATGAGATCCCGCTCCTCTTCGGCAAAACTGAGGACGCTCTTGTGCGCAAATTGTGGCTCGTCGCTGAAGATGGCGGGAATGCTCGTGCCGAAGTCTGAACCCACCTCCTTCAGGTAGGTTTCGTGAGTTACCTCAACGAATCGCTTGATCGCGTCGCGGGAAAGGGTGTTCACGTACGCCTGATTGTTATACCACGGCTGGGTCGCCGCGGTTTCAATGTAGGCGTACCAGAGGCGGTATCCGGATCGCGCGGGTTCGGCATCCGGAAGGAGGCGATAGTCTGCAAGGAGTCCACCTTCCAGCCTGATCTCGAAGCGCGCGAGAAGCCTTCCCTGTCCGTTTCGATCGATCATGGCACCGCGGAGTTCCTCCGCCTTGCGCGGTACCGGGGCGCGAGGATCACCGTAGGGCCAGGGAGTAAAGAGCAGATAACGCATGCGGTAGGCCGGGTCCCGGGTAACCAGACCGCCTGCCGCGCCTGAGGGCCACCGGTCCTCATCGTAGAGCCAACAGAGCATCGACCGCTCTTTGGCCCGTTCATTACACGCGCGAATCAGACCCATGAACTCCTCAGACAGGTATTCGGTGACAAGACCCGAGCGGCAGTGGATATGGAATCCGCCCATCCCCATCTCCCGGAACTGATCGATCTGCGGCAGCACCAGCTCTTCGGTCAAGCGCGTGTTCCAGGACCAGAACGGCGCCCCGCGGTACTCTGAACTGGGGTACTGGAAAAGTTCGTCATCAAGCTCGTGATCGGCATTTCGTGGATAGAGCATTGCGGGGTTCTCCCTTACATCTTGATTGATCCGGCAGTCAGACCGCGCATGAACAGCCGCATGGTAAAGAGAAACAGTAACAGCAGCGGAAGCGAGGCGATCGTATATCCGGCAAACATGGGACCGTACTGCGCATTGTAGACAAACTGTCCGCGAAAAGCCATGAGTCCGACGGTAATCGGATACTTACCCTGGCTATTGATCAGCACGAGCGGAAGCAGATAGTTGTTCCAGATGGACAGCAGGTTGAAAATCGAAACGGTACCGATAATCGGCTTCGACAGCGGAAGCACGATATTCAGATAGACCCGTACCTCCGAGTACCCGTCAATACGCGCCGCCTCGAACAGTTCTTCGGGAAGTGAAGCGATTGACTGGCGGAATACAAAAATGGTGAACGCTTGCCCGCCGGCTGCGAACGCAAGGATCATTCCGATGCGGCTATTCAACAGGCGGAGGCCCTTCATTTCGAGAAAGAGCGGGATGAGGGTGAGCAGGCCCGGAATCATCAGAAGTGAAATTACCACCATGAAGATCACCGGTTTGCCGCGGTACCGTAGCCGCGCGAAGGAGTAGCCGGCAAGAGAGCCGGTAAGCGCCATGATGATGACGCCTGAGGCGGCGAAGAGCGCCGAGTTCAGAAGATAGGGCGAGATCGCCTGCCAGGCCACCACGTAGTTGTCGAAATGGAGCGGAAGTGAGATGCCGAAGTAGTTGTGATAGAACTCAACGTTACTCTTGAACGAGGTCATGATCATATAGATGAACGGATAGAGCGCGATAAGCGCAGCCACGATCAGAAACGAATGACTCGGTAGGTCCTTCCGGAAATCTTTCCACATGGCTCTGGATCCTCCCTTTCAGGCCGTATACTCGGTGCCGGGTCGAATGTATCGGAACTGTATCCAGGTAAGAGACAGCACCAGAATGAAGATCACCATGGAAACCGCCATTCCGAGTCCGAACTGACCGTTCTGGAAGGCGAGCAGATACATGAGCAGTCCCGGCACGTAGGTGGAGTAACCGGGACCACCGTTGGTCAGGACCAGCGGCAGAGTGACGTTCTGGAGAAGCTGGATCATCGTCAGAATCAGGAGCAGCTTCATCTGCCCCATCACCAGCGGCAGTTCAATCTGAAAGAACCGGCGTGTCCGCCCTACACCTTCTATCCGTGCGGACTCCATGACCTCCTCCGGGATCGCCTGAAGCCCTGCGAAAAAGATCAGTAGATTAAACGGCACAACGAAGGGGAATCCCACTGACATCAGCGCGAACAGCGCAATGTTTGGATCACCGAGCCAGTTCGGCGTTACCCCAGATAGTCCGAGCACGCTGAACAGATGTCCGAGCACACCGATGTTTGGATCGAAAAAGAAGCTCCAAATGAGGTACAGGACGATATCAGGAACCACCACGGGTACCACGAAGATTACGCGGTAGATATACTGCATCCGCTTGCTGCGCAGGTGATAGATGAGAACCGCAACGAACAGGGGAACCGCAATTTCAAGAGTTGTCTTGACCGCGGCCCAAACGGCAACGTTTCGGATCGATATCCAGAAGACCGGATCCTTGACGAGGGTAATGTAATTGCGCAAGCCGTTGAATATTGGCGAATTGAATCCGTCCCACGACGAGAATGAAAGAACGATGGCGCTCAGCGCCGGATAATACATGAACATGATGAGCAGAACGAAAGCTGGAAGCAACATGCCGTAGCCTGACTTCCACTGGTACTTGAGCCTGCTCAGCGACAGTCGGGCATCCGACGTGGTGAATAACCGGGTCGTAAGTGGTCGTTGTCTGTTGCTCATCAGATCGCTGCTCCCGGATTTGTTCAATTGGGCGCACTGAGCCGGGTGGAATGCCCGGCCTCAGTGCACTACTGGAATTGCTGGTGCCCGGCCCGGTTCAGTACTTCGCGAAATCCCAGTGATTCTGCTGCGCAAGCGTATCGGAGGTCTGGTTCATCAACTGAGTTGCCTGATCGCCAAATTGCGCGAGAGTCAACTGCCCGAGCACGTAGCTCTGGAAGGTTCGGAAAAAGGCGCTCCGCTCGCTCTCGTTCAGGTAGTATCCGCCAAATGTTGCGTACAACGGCTTACTGATGAGCTGGCCCAGATGCATAAGTGAGGGTATCGGCTCCGTTCCGTCCACCGTTGGCACATACTCACCGAGCTGGTTCACAATCGCCTCGTCGTGAGCCGCGGTCGTGATGTACATGAGCCAGTCAACTGTCGCCGTCAACTTCGCTGGTGACATCGAGTTGTCCGCCTTCTGTGTCGGAATTGCATACTGGAAAGAGGAACTCGGTCCGCCAATTGATGCAGAGGAGTCGTAGCTTGTGGCGTATTTTGTAAGTGTCGAAGTCGGATAGGGGTTGGAGAAGGTTCCCCACTGGAAGTCCGGTTTCGCACTCTGTATCTGCCGTGCAGCCCACGATCCATCGAAATACATCGCAACCTTGCCGGCAATAAAGGCGAGCTTCGGTCCGTTGCCATTGGAATCGCTTCCGGTGAAGTCTTTCTGCCAGTACTGGGAGAAATCCTTCAGGATGGGCCAGAGCGCCATCCATCGCGGGTTGTCCTTTCCGTACATGCCCTTATGCACAGCGATTGCGTCATCCTTCAGATTCACGTTGTCCGTGCCGGTAAACTCGAGCTTCTTCCAATCACCCATGAAGAAGTTCGTATAGAACAGTCGAGTCAGCCAGGAGAGACGATCGATTCCGGTCCGGGTGGCCGCAAGGTCCCAGGCAAACGGAGTAAACCCGGCCGACTTCAATTTCTGGCATGCGGAAATAAACTCACTCCAGGTAGTGGGCGGCGTGGTGATGCCCGCCTTGCGGAACATCTCCTTGTTATAGTAGGTGGCGGTCCCGACGTAGTCGCCGTTGATGACGTAGGTTGCGCCATCAGGCGCCCGGGTCTCGGCGACGATCTGCTTGTTCAGTGTTTCACCCCAGCTTTTTCCGGGGACGTAGGGATCAGCCGCGGCCAGGTGCGGCGCAAGGTTAGTGAGTACGCCGTGCGGCACTGAGGTGTCAGCCTTCTGCCATTGAACCCAGACGATGTCCGGAAGCTCTCCACCGGCAGATTTCGTCCGCAGCCACGTCATATAGTCCGAACCGCTTGCCAGGTTCTGGACAAAGTCGACCTTTACGCCGGGATGGAGTGTCGAGTACTCTTTCGCAAGCTTTGCGAGCTCGGTCGGACGAATCTGGTTCGGAGCAAACACCTGATTCGGGCTGTAGCTCTCGGCATACGTCTGGATGGTTCCCGAAAAGCTCTTTCCCGATGTCGTAGCGCTCTCAGTGGAGCCGCCCGCCCACGCGCTCGCCGCGGCAAGCAGCATGATCCCCGCCGAAATCAACAGCCCCTGGGTGAGTCGTCTATTCTGCAGCTTAACGTGCATTGAAGCCTCCTGCCATTCGCTGATCCTTGCGGTTACAACGTAACCGTCACCTGCACCGTAGCCATGGTAGGGCGAGCGAGTCCACTTCGCAATGGGACCTCTGTTTCAATTTGGTCCTATCGGCCGGATCAGATCAGCGGAGGATTGTGGCGAATGTTTTCGCTGACTTGCAGCACCATGTTCATAAGCTGAAGCCTGTTGTGCACATCGAGCTTGAAATAGACGGCACTCAGGTGGTTCTTGACAGTCTTCTCGGATATGAAAAGCGCCTCGGCAATCTCCTTATTGCTGAGCGCCCGAACCACATAGTAGAGGATTTCCGCCTCGCGGCGACTGAGCGACGGAATTTCTCGCAGATAGCCTACCACCAGTGACTCCTTCTCAAGTTCCCCATGACGATCATCCGCGCTCCCCGGTTCAAAGAGCTTGATTCCGACAGACGGTGAGATGAAGTAGGCACCGTTGTACACCGCCTCAATACAGCGGATCAGGTCCGGCGGATCTACGTCCTTCAGCACATACCCGCTCGCACCGCGGGAGAGCGCAGCCACGGCGAGCTCATCGTCGTCGAAGGTGGTAAGAATTATGATCTTCATTTCAGGATACCGATCATGGAGCGCCTCGGTAGTCTGCATCCCGTCCATTCGCGGCATTCGAATATCCAGCAGCACCACGTCCGGAACTTCGCGTTCGACCGACTCGAGTGCGGCCACGCCATCGGCGGCTATGCCGATGACTCCTATCCTCCCCCTGCTCTCCCCACCGAGCACAAACTTCAGGCTCTCGGCGAAAAGATGCTGATCGTCAACTATGAGAACTTTTATCGGATTCAACAGGCAACTCCTCTTCGGGAATGGTCAGCGTAAGCTCAAATCCATCGATCACCCTACCGTAGTCAAGTCGACCATTCACACTCGCAAGTCTCTCACGCATACCACTGAAACCGATTCCTTCCTGAAAAGTGTCCGTGTGGGCGGACAGATCGGCAACACTGTTCCATATGGTCATCCGAAGTTCGGTTTCGGACTTCCAGAAGGAGACGCGGATCCGACCCGCCTGGGAGTGGCGCAGCGCGTTGATGAGGCCGACCTGCAGCGCGCGGAAGAGTATGGAAAAGACAAGATCACCCATCGTACCTGGGAGATTCCCCGGGTGGCACTCGGTGGCAACGCCGGTCGCGCGGGTAAAGTCGCCGCAGAGCCGGACAAAGAAGATGCGTGCATTGTTCATCCGGTGCTTTTCCACACCGCGAAGTTTGTAGAGAATCTCGCGCGTGTCCCTCAGGGTGTGGGCAGCGAGCGACTTCGTGTTCTGGCAGTATTCAACGAGCTTCTCCGGATTCGATTCCACAAGGTACCGCGCGGCGTTCATCATCATCACGATGTTCGTCATCGAGTAGCCGATAGAATCATGCAGCTCCCGAGTTATTCGCATCCGTTCGCGCTCGGCCGAATCGATCTCAACATCTTCCAGATGTTCCACGAATGACTGGTTGGCAGAGGTCAGATTCTCAAGCGAATGGCGTTGAAACTCAACCTCCGCAAGTACCCGCACAAGACGTTCGCGATAGCTCACGGCAGCCTGAGACAGGAACAGAACGATCACTCCGGGAAGCAGCGCAAGGAACTGGTCCTGCAGGGGATTTCCGTGCTCAAGGTTGAGATAGAACTGCGCGCCGAGGATGGCGATACCGACAAGAGTTCCACTCACAAGCGGCAGCCGAAGTGTCACCTGAACCAGAAGCGTCAGCACCAGTGAGATCTCGATGAGTTCGAAACGCCCCCCGAGCACGCTGAGAAGTACAACTACCAGCAGGCACTGAGCGACGAGAAGCACGAGCCTCAGAAAAGAACGAGCTGAGATAGTCTCGGCAAGGACCACGACGGCGAGCAACAGGAGTATGAAGGCGGCAAAGTTAGGGTACGCGAAGAGTGCACGATTCGCGAATAGCGAGAAATATCCTATGACCCAGCAGAATACGGAGAGCGAAACTGCTCCAACCGCAATCTCAACCAGTTCCGGTTTTCTGTACGACCGTTCTTGCACTTCAGCGCTGACTGTAGCACGCGGGTTCCTGCCCGGCAAGTATTGGAGTGCTTCGAAACACCCAATCAAGTCGCTCTCTACTTCCGGTCAGCTTCACCTGGTTTGTGCGGACCCTCAAGACTTGCTGAAGAGAGCGAAGATTCCATCGTCCCGGAGCAACATCCAATCGGCAAATACAAAAACGGAGAAAAGAGAGCTCCCTTTCGGGAGCCTCTTTTCAACAAGAGAGCAATTGTTCGCCTACTTGACCTCAGCGGATCGGTAGTCCCAGCCTGAGTCGTCCAGTTTGTGCAGGATTTCAACCATCGTGTCGACAAGAACTTTCCGCATTGCCTCACCTTTCGCCTTCGTTCCCTTCGTGGGATCCCCTGATGTGCCGGTGTTTGTGAGCTCACTGAACCGCCATTTCACGTCGACGTACGGAGGAAGCTTCGGGGTCACCCCCTTTGCATTCTTCATGTTGCACAATTCCGGGAACAACTCGAGGCAGATTGAAGTCTCCCCTTCTCCCCCGTGACCGAGGCCATTCCAGACCTCGAAGAAACCGGCGGGAACCAGCTCCCCGACCATGTTCCACCACGCATCGAGGGATACAATCTTGAAGTCCGGATGAGCGACCTTCGCAGACCGGGAGGCAACCTCGATCGGGGTGATGTTTCCATCGTGACCGTTCATGATGAACACCTTCCGAATCCCTTCCCGGTATACCGATTCCAGAATATCGCGGAGAAGTGCAATTTCGGTCTCAAAGCTGAGCGACACACAGAAGGAAAACTCCTTGTAGTGCTCGCTCATGCCGTAGGGAACCGCCGGCAGTACTCCGGTCTTCGGTACCCGGGCCGCAATATCGAGCGCGACCATGTGCGCGGTGATCGCATCGGTGCCGAATGGCAGGTGCCCGCCGTGACTCTCCAGTGAGCCAAGCGGCAGGATGACCTTTTCGAATGGCGCAGCCTTGAAATCTGCCGACGTGAGATGCTGGATTTCCAGCGGATTCTTGTTCATCGTCTCACCTCCATGCGATCCGGCTTTCAGGGTGCGGGAACCTTCTGCGGTACGACCTCTTCCGCGAGCGCCAGTTTCTTATCCTTCACTTTGATGATAGCGACTCCCTTCTGTGGAATTGGACTGTCGCCGCTGAAGGTAATTGTGCCGGTCACACCGGGCAGGTCCTTTGTCACCCTCAACGCTGCGAGAATCGCCTTCGGATCAGCGGACTTCGCGCGCTTGATCGAGTCCGCGAGCAGTTTCACTGTGTCGTAGCCAAGGCCCGCGAAAGCATTCTCCGGCGGATTGCCGAACTCGGCCTGGTAGGCTGCGATGAACTTCTTCACTTCCGGGGTCCCGGCAGACGCATCCATCAGCGAGTGTGACAAAGGACCTGCCCGGTGTGA